>Ga0209802_1000026_pt1 | contig 88735 bp, 74 predicted proteins | sample GraSoiAngelo_129_FD_185886 | JGI IMG/M metagenome (GOLD analysis project Ga0209802, IMG submission 185886) | Grasslands soil microbial communities from the Angelo Coastal Reserve, California, USA - 14_0927_12_40cm (SPAdes) (version 2) | ecosystem: Environmental > Terrestrial > Soil > Grasslands ...
GCCTTGCGGTATTCTTCGGGGAACTTGACGAGGTCTTCTAGACGTCCGTAGACGCCTTTCAGAGCGCCTTCATCAGCCATCTCTTCAATCTTCTCGATGGCTTTGTCTTCGGCCCCCATGTTGTCTGCTAGGGTCTTTTGGGTGTTGAATTCGACCACTGTGACTCGTGCCTTCTTTGCGACGTCGAGGGCTTCGTCGATCTCTTTTCTACGCTGATCCTTGAGTTCGCTGTACTCGTTTGTTTTCTGCTCGATTGATTCGAGCCGTTTTTCTTCTTCCTTCTGAAGTTTCTCCATTTCGCGGATTCTGCTCTTCAATTCTTCTGAGAGCTGGGCGAACTCTTTCTGGCGGGCTTCGAGGGTTTGGAGGTGGCTGGCGGTTAGGTCGAGTTTTGTCGAACTGCCCTTGCTCTGGGCGGTGAGGTTTGCGAGTTCCTTTCCCAGACCGTCGATCTCATCCTGAACCCCGCGCAGTTTCTTGGTGTCGTGGTCGAGGGACGCTCTGGCGACTGTGAGCTTTTGGCTTATTTTTTCAACTTTGGAAGTGGAATCTTCTAGCTTGTCTTCAAGGATTTTCTTGTGTGACTGGAGGCTTCTGATCGAGCTGGATAGTGGTTTGATGGAGGTTTCCATCTCTTCCGCTTGTTTGGTGATAGCTTCGCGTTGTCTTGTGCGGGTTGTAACTAGATTCTTCGCTGTTTCTGCGGCGGACTTTGCTTCCACGACGCCCTTGCTAGCTTCCGCGATGCGTCTTTCAACGTCGAAGAGTTCTTGGTTTCCTTGGGTGACTGTCTTCTCTTCGAATCGGCGTCTTTCCTCCTCGATCTTCGCTCTCTGCTGTGTTAGGTCTTCTCTATCGTGTCTGACCTGATCGAGCTGTTCCTGTTCCTGTTCGAGAGTCCGTGACATTTCCTGATGCCGGTTTTCGAGTGCTAGGATCTGGGCGGAGAGGATGCGGGCTTGTTGGCTGTTTATCTCGGTCTTGAGAAGGTTGGATCGGAGGAGGTCGTTTCTTTCTCTTTCCAGCTGTTCTATCCTCTGTCTAACCTCATCAACTCTCGCAGACGCGACCTTGAGGTTCAGATCTGCCTCTTGCAATTGCACTCTTGCTTCGGCTTTCTTGGTCTCGAAGGTTCCGATTCCGATTAGGCTTTCCAGAATCTTTCTTCGTTCTTCAGTGCTGATCTCTGCGAGCCGAGTGACGGCGTGTTGTGAGATGAGGTTGAACCCTGTGACTTGGATGTCTGCGGAGCTCATAATGTCCTGGACTTGTTTTCTGGAGAGGCGTCGTCCGTTGAGCCGGTAGATTCCCTCTCCGCCCTTCGAGAACTCTCGAGATATTGTTACGAGGCCAGAGTCTACTGGTAGTTTTCGGTCACTGTTGTCGAACTGCACGGCAACATAGGCGGATCGTGCTCCTTCGCCCTGGGACTTGTGGACCAGGTCGGATAGGCTTCTGCCTCGGAGTTCTCTAGGGCTTAGTTCGCCGAGCGCGAACTTGAGGCTGTCTAGTATGTTGGATTTGCCGGATCCGTTGGGTCCAGTTATAACGGTGAATCCTGTGCCGAAGTTGATGGAGACCTTCTTGTTGAAGGTCTTGAATCCTCGAATGTCGATTCTCTTGATGAACACCAAGGCTAGGGCCCTGGACTCTCACTCGGAATCGTGGCGTGTTCTCATCGGCCGAATCTTCTGTAGCGCCTCTGGTAGAGTCTGATGGCCCTTAAGAAATCGATTCTTCGAAACTCGGGCCAGTAGACGTCCACGAAGACAAGCTCGCTATACGCGGACTGCCATAGGAGGAAGCCGCTCAGCCGCTCCTCGCCTGATGTCCGTATGACTAGGTCCGGGTTCGGGTTGGGAAGATGCGCGGTGTAGAGGTATTTGTGGAATATTCCCTCATCGATATCCTGAGGTCTCAGGTGTCCTTGGTAGACGTCGTCGACGATCTTCTTTGTCGCGTCGACGATCTCTGCTCGTCCGGTGTACGCGATTGCGATGTTTAGGAAGTGCCCCGAGTACTGGTCTGTCTCGTCCTCCAACTTCTTCAGTGCGTCTTGAAGGCTCTCGGGGAGTAGGTCTGTTCTGCCTAGGGCTTTTACCCTGACTTTCTGGGTATGGAGGCGCTTGTCTCTGCCAAGTTTTCGAGCTTCTTCCTCAACGAGTTTGAGGACGGCGTTGACCTCTTCGGCTGGCCGGTCGAAGTTCTCGGTCGAGAACGTGTAGAGAGTGAGGGTCTTGATCCCATATTCAAGACACCAGTCCAGCACCTCTTCTCCTACTTTGGCGCCGATGATATGCCCGTCGTTGGGTCGGAGGGCGTTTTCCTCCGCCCATCTCCTGTTGCCGTCTAGAATGATTCCGATATGTTCAGGTAGCGGCCGACCTTTGACCTGTTGAGTTAGCCATTTTTCATATGCGGTGTATACGCCAGCTATTCTGAGCAGGCTGTCTAACAGGTTTGTTCTTTGACCTCCGGTTTGTTCAGCTGAGCTTGGGCGAGCGCTCTTCCGCAAGAGCAGCCCTCTCTCGTGTCAGGTATCTTGCCTATAGCTTCTATGAGAATCTTGTTCAGAATCTGACCAGTTTCTCTTCCCTTCTCTTCCACCTCCTTGGCGGAGAGCGTTCTCTGGAGCCCTGCGGCCATGTTTGAGATGAAGCTGATTGATGCGTAGCAGATTTCCTGTTCTCTTGCAAGGAAGGCTTCGGGGGCCCCTGTCATTCCTACGATTCCGCCGCCGAGGGTCTTTAGCATCCGGATCTCTGCGGGTGTCTCGTATCTTGGGCCTTCAGTGCATGCCATCACAATGTCGTTTCGGAGGTTTTTCTTGTTGTCCGAGCCGGCGCTGGCTATCGCGTGCCTTAGCGTCGGACAGTATGGCTCGGATACGTCGATGTGAGTTACTGGGGAGCCGTCGTAGAAAGTTCCTCTTCGCGATTTTGTGAAGTCGATTAGATCTGAAGGTATGACGATCTCGCCCGGTGATAGGGTGGTGTCTATGGCGCCGACGGCGTTGGTTGCGACTATTCGTTCGACGCCGAGATTTTTCAGTCCCCAGATGTTGGCTCGATAGTTTACCTTGTGCGGTGGGGCGGTGTGTCCTTCGCCGTGTCGCGGTAGATAGATTGCTTCTCGTCCCTTGACTTGCCCGATTGTCAGGGTTGGGGTTGGACCGTAGGGGGTTCCTATGATCTTTTCTTCGCCTTTGATGATGGATTTGACTCCTGAGCCGCCGATTATGGCGATGGGCGGTTTCATTCTTCGTCCTCGTAGAGCGCGCCGAGCTCGTGGAGGGAGAGCTTCTCGCCTTGGCTGAGCTTTTTCTTCGCTGCTTCTTTGAGGTTCTGTTTGTGGGTTTCTTCTTTTTGGCGCTGGGTCATCTTATCAGCCAGATCGATCGATTTTCTGACAACCTGGTATTTTTCGTCCGCGTCTTTGTATTCTCCGCGGAGCTGGTTTAGGGATTTTCTGACATCTTCCTGTTTTATCTTGAGTGCTTCGAACCGTTCTGAGAGTATTACGATCTCTTCGTGATGCTTCTGGCTTTCCTCTGCTAGCTCCTGAACCTTGGCGTGGAGCGCGTCAGCTTCCGAATTGTCTTTGGCGACCTCGTCTCGTAGTCGTAGGATCTTCTTGGACGCTGTCACCTGGATCTCGAGGGCTCGGATCTTTATCATCAAACGCTTCTCTTCCTCTTTGCCTAATGGGGCGGATTGTACCTGCCACTCGAGCTGTTGCAGTTCGTGTTCGGCAGTCACGGACTGGAGCAGTTTGGGCGCGGTTTTCTGGAGAGTCTTGAGCTTTGCGATGTTCTGTCTGGCCTTGTCTCGGAGATTGTCGCGGGTTTTCTTGAGGGCTCTGACGGTCTCGTTGAGCTCGTCGCGAGTTTTCCGGCCCTCTTGTAGTTCTGTGCGGGTCTTGTCGAGCTTGCTTCTTGCTTCAGCGAGTGCGCCTAGGAGTTTCTTTTCGTCGGTTTTGATCCGCTGGCGCTCGTCTGCGAGCGTGTCGAGATTGGTCATAGGCTGGATCCCGTTGTATGATTGACGGGTTTGGATCTTGGATTGGGGAAGCCGCCTTATAGACGTTCAACTTGCCAATATCCACGAGGAGGTTGGCTCGCGGCTGGAACGGGTTGGGAATCGCTTGTCCGTGATCGGGACGGTGCACGTGGACCCTGCCAGCGCCGCAACTGTCAGGGATACTATTGTCACGTTGAAGCCTGAGGTTGTGGCGTTGGAGCTGGACGAGGGCCGGATGATGGCTCTTGAGAATCCGAAGGCTCAGAGCGGGCGGGGCGCTGGTGTGTCATTTCTTACGATGGCGTTGTTGGAGAAGTTCGCTGGCCAGTTGACCGGGTCTGCTCCGGGGACGGAAATGTTGGAGGCTGCGAAGGCAGCTAAGGCTGTGGGGTCGAGAGTGGAGTTCATTGATCTGCCTATAACGAGTACGGGGGCTGCGTTGAGGAAGCTGCCTAGGAAGGAGAAGGCGAGGCTGGTGGTGGATGGACTTGCGAGCCTTGTGGTTTTACCCTTCAGCAGGATAAACTGGTCGAAGGTGACCGAGGATATGGACTCGCAGATCGGGGCCTTTCGGAAGAGGTACCCGGTTTTGAGCAGGATATTGATTGATACGCGTGAGGAGTACATGATCAGCCGTCTGAAGCATGTGATGGACTCGACGACCGGGCAGGTATTGGCGGTTGTCGGGTTCGGACACCGGGCCTCGCTGGCACGGGCGCTCAGGGGCTACATGGAGGGACCGGGGTTCGCAACAGGCTTCTCCTGGCAAGTGTCAACCGGAAGCTGAAGTCGAAGACGTATCAGGGCACGAAGGAAGGACGGGCTAGTAGCAACGGCTGAACGTGAGAGACTCGGCGTTTCACGAAGGGCGGGGCGCGGGAAAAACAGCCACCTAGGGGGGTCGAATATTAGTTAGCAGAAAAAAAATAGTTAGCTGGAAAAGAATAGTTACAGAAAAGGAATTGTTACAAGAACAGAAAAAGTTAGCATTCAAGCGTTGTCTTCTCTGGCTTTTTCCTGACCTTTCGGGCTGGATCAGGCTGACTTGGACAGTTCACGGAGGAGGTAAGCTATGGCGTTGTCAAGCTTTGCCCGAGAATCAGGGTCCACACTGTAGACATGGAGTTGGATGAGACTCCGGATTCCGCCCTCGCGCCCGCGAGGATGGGATTTGAAATAGAGCCCCGGAAACGCCTTGCGGGCACGGTCTAGAGCGGGCGCGAGCGCTGACTCGATGATTCCGACCAGCCCAATGGACACCTCTTCGGGAGCCTGGCCCTTTGACGCTCTAAGCATCGGAATGACGGACCCGGTGAAGATCGCTCTCATCTCAGACGGAACCCCTGGAAGCGAAACTAGCCTCGTCGTGCCAACGTTGATCGTGACTCCCGGGGCAGTCCCAACGGGATTGGGGAGAGGTTGAGCGCCCTCTGGCAATGTAGCCATCTTCCTACGAAACCGCGTTAGACCAGTAGAAGCTTCCAGCGCACTGTAACGGGCTTTGACCATAGCGAAGGCCGCCGGGTTCAGCACGAGGCGCTTGTCTAGGGCAAGCGCGACCCCCCTGAGAGTCATATCATCGTGGGTCGGCCCCAGACCTCCTATGGTAATCAGAAGGTCCGGCTTTCTTCGAAGCGCACCTCTAGCCCCATCGTTTATGGCCGGAAGCGAGTCCCGAAGAACAGTGATCCTCTGAAGGGCCCAACCGAACTTCGTAAAATATTTCGCTATCCAGTGAGAATTGGTGTCCAACGTGTGTCCAATCAGTAGTTCATTCCCGACCGAGATTATCTCTGCTGTTAGTGATTTCTTCACTTGGCGAGGCCTCTGAGATCCGGGCTAGTGTTTCTCCAATGATAGAACGGCGGCTAGCGCGCCGGAGAGAGCGCGGTTCGCGTTCTTCCCGAACCCGATGATCACGAGGTCGTTTTCGGCGGGATGGAAGAGTTCTCTGATTCGACCATCTTCGCGGGGTGAGAGTTCGGCAACCTTCTTGTTATCAGGTGGAATCGAGAGCTTCCCATTGACAACTGCTATTGTTAGGGTGCCTTCCGCGCCTACCTTGATGGCTTCGTCCCTTTGAGGGAGCCCTGTAATTCCGGGCTTGTACCTTTTGGCCAAGTGGACTCCTACCGAGACTTTGCCGGGAACAAGTTCTGTCTCATCTAGCGACTTGATCCTGCGCACGGCTATCTGTTTCAGATACTTCTGCAACGTCTCTCGTCCTTGCCTGGAAAGCTTGACCCCCGTTCCCTCACCAACTTCAACCAAGCCCTGTTCTGCGAGCCTCTCCAACAAACCACGGGTGACACCGTCATTGATCTGAAGAGCCTGGGCAAGGGCGCGGCGTCCGACAGGCCCCTCTTGGTCGATGAGGACTAGGGCGTTTAGAAGCTGGACCGGAGTAAGCTGGGGAAGCGGCCCCCTGGCCCCACGACGCCACCTGTCAAGCATTTCCTCAAGCATAGAATCCGACAACCAGAGAGATCGGGCCAATCGAAAGTTAACTCTTCCCAAGAAATGAACAATGCTACTTCACGCACTTCTCACCGTACAGAAATTATAGGGGAGGCTCTGCCGAGACTCATTGAAGGAGAGAACTTCGTGAACGATTTTCTGGCTAGGCCTGTTAACGCGTCGGATCGCGATTGGGTCAAGTCCTTCGTTAGATCTCATTGGGGTTCGGAGATTATTGTTGCCAAGGGCCGGGTCATTCGTGCAGCTGAGCTTGATGGTTTTGCGGTTTTCAAAGGAAAAAATCCCGTCGGCTTGGTGACCTACAGGATAGAGGGTCGTGACTGCGAGATAGTCACTATCGACAGCACCGCTCAAGGAGAGGGAATCGGAACGGCGCTCATTGATGCTGTCAAGGAAGAAGCCAAGGCGAAAGGTTGTAGGAGACTCGGGCTCATTACTACTAACGATAATCTAGGCGCTCTCGGGTTCTATCAGAAACGAGGCTTCCGTCTAATCGCGCTCTACCCCAACGCAATCGAGGCTTCCAGGAAGCTAAAGCCCCAGATTCCCATGAAGGCAGCGAACGGTATTCCGATAAGGGATGAGCTAGAACTCGAACTCGAGCTGTCAGGATAAGACTGTGCTTCGAATATAGCATACTGTCAGAAATGATTCTGAAAGACTACTGCTAGGCTACTTTTTCTTGTCGCTGAGCCACCACTTCAGGTAGTCTTTGTGGCGGCGTTTCTTCTCTTCGTCCGCGGACTCTTCCGTGCGAAGCATCTTTTCTCGTCCTTCGAGAAGGTTTTGCTGGGTGAAGGTTAGGCCGCAGCTCTTACACGCGTACGACTTGATTGCAGGGTCATAACTTAGGTTTCCACCGCACTCCAAGCAATAGTTAGGCAATCTCCTCGCTCAACAAGAAATTCGGCTCCAGAACCAGATAAAGATTCGGTTACTCAAACGGGCCAAAGACGAAAAAATCAGTCTTTGTCAGTAGAAAGTCATCTGTCAACGTATACTCGCTAGACGAGGACCATCCTCTTAGCGAGTTAGTTCAACGGATTGAACAGTCGCCCTGGGACGCTTGAACATCTGGAGGTGCATTTCCGTGTTCAGGCGAACAAGCTCTAGAGCTTGATGGAATCACGTTCGCGTGCTGTTCAATTGTTTAGGATTAAATCAGGAGTTCCTTGCCCCAGCGGCTGAGAAAACATGGCACAGGAAACACATCAACCTACGCCAAAGCGAGGCAAAAAGAAGATAGTGCTGGCCCTCGTACTGGTACTGGTGGTCGTCGGAGGAGTCGTAGGATTCCTCTTCTACGCGCCATCGAACGTTCAGGTAAGCATCAGGGATCCTCCACAGCAGCCCTACGACCCGAGCATTACTGCGATATTCGTGACCTTCACCAGTATCGACATACATGCTGCCAACGCAGGCAGCGATAGCGGATGGCATACAATAACCACGGGCGCGACAGTGAACCTGTTTACGGCGCTGAACGTGTCCAAGGTCCTCGGAAAGGCCTCACTACCAGCCGGAAAGTACACAGAACTGAGGTTCAACGTCAGCAAGGTCATCGTGACCATAAGCGGAGTTAACGTGACCTACACTATACCCAGCGGATCTCTAAAGATACCGATAACCGGCGCAGGAGCCCAGGCCTACGGCGCCTTGACAGTGAACGTTGAACTGGACCTCTCCTTCAGGACCAGCGAAATACTCAACAATCCCGCGTTTACGCTGAACCCAGTTGCCACGGCAAAAGTAGCTTAACTCTAGACGACTGGACGACACAGCGATTCTCACACCCACTAGATTCCTTAGAAGGAGCCTGTATGCTATTCTCCCCCTCTTTTTTCCATGCTGAACTCATATGCTTCTTTCCTGCACCTTCCTCGTTGGGCTCCCGGAGGATTTGCGCAATGAAAAATGGTGTCGCCTGCGGGGAACGGTTAATATGTCAAGTCCATCGGTGAGAACTCGATTCGATTGCCTCGATATCATGGTAACCAGCACAAGAAGAAACCGACTGGCGGGGTCAAGCGTAACTGGCGTGGAAAACGCGCCTTCGAAGCCGGCGGAGAACCGGTTGAGACGACCCTCGGTAAGGTCAAGCAGAGAAGAGTGGGAATCCGAGGCGGGGCAACCAAAATAAAATTAGCGTCAGCTGACTGGGCCGTTGTCACGGACAAGTCAACGGGCAAGTCATCAAAGTCGAAACTTCTACGCGTTGTGAAGAACCCGGCGAACGTGGACTATCAGAGGAGAGGAGTGATCACGAAGGGCGCAATCGTCGACACAGAACTGGGTCAAGCACGTGTGACCTCCCGTCCGGGACAAGATGGAGTCATAAACGCCGTCCTCGTATCTCAAGCCAAGTCCTAGAATAGAACGGTGGAGCCAGGGTGAAAAACCCGGGTCACATTATCATCTGGCCATTCCACATCGACAGCACCAGGACCCGCGGCCAGGGAAGAAAACTCCCGATAGCAAGAGCCATCAAACAACCGAACCTTCGAGAGATCGTACAGGCGGCCACCTCGCTAGGTTATGTTCCAGAACCGAAAGAAAAATCGGCGATGCCCAGCCTTCACTGGGAGAAGGCAGGATATGTTACCGTGAAGAAGGCCGCTCCAAAGATTGCTATGCTGAAATCGATCGCAGGAGAGATCGTGAAGATCCGGCAGAAAGAGGCCCAGGCTGCCGAGCCGAAGAAAGACCGGCGGTAGACCTGACCTAGCCGTGTTTCTTGTTCGGGTACATGATGATCTTGCCTGAGTGTCCCGATTTCATCAAGGCAAAGGCTTTCGAGAACTCTTCGAGATCGAATCGGTGAGTTATTAGCCTCGACAGGTCCACCTGGCCCGCTTTCAATACCTCGGCTGTCTTGTACCAGGTTCCGAAGAGCCGACGGCCAAAGACGCCCCGGACGTGAGCGTCCTTGAAGACGATCCAGTTTGCTACGTCAAGTTCGATTTTCTTTGAGGGCAGACCGAAGAGGACGGCGGTTCCGCCAGGACGGAGAACCTTGAAGCCTTCCTCGAAAGAGGGTTGGGCGCCTGACATCTCGAAAAACGCATCAACGCCACGCCCGTCAGTCAAGCGCATGATCTCCTTCACGGGATCTTGCTCGGACCCGTTGATCAAGACATCTCCACCCATATCCTTCGCCAGTTTCAATCGGTACTCGACAATGTCAATTCCGAAAATCTTGGTCGCTCCGAATGACTTGCAGAGGCCGATAAGGCAAGCGCCTATTGGACCGCAGCCAAAAACTGCGACGGTATTCCCTGAGATCTCTGCCGCGGAGGCAGCGTGGACAGCGTTTCCGAGTGGTTCCTGAGCTGATGCCACCTCGATCGGAATCTTGCGATCGTTCAGCCAAGCGTGCTGCTCGTTGAGAACGTGGTACTCCGCGAAACAACCGTCCGTGTCAACTCCTCGGAGAAGCATTCGTTCGCAGATGTGAGCGTTACCGGTCCTACACTGGAAGCATTTGCCACAGAAGATGTGGGTCTCGCCGGAGACTATGTCGCCTGCGCGGAGATCGGAGACTTCCTTGCCTACTTCGATGATTTTTCCGGCGAACTCGTGTCCCATGACCATTGGAGGCTTGACCTTGTCTCTGATCGATTCGTGCCAGTCGTAGATGTGCATGTCCGTTCCGCAGATTGATGTGGCTTCTATCCGGACGAGAATGTCTCGGAGACCGGGCTTGGGTGTTGGCCATTGTTCGAAGACTGCGCCGGGACCCGGCGATGTCTTTACAACGGCGTGCATCTTTTCTTTCAACAGATTTCCTCGAAACTGGGTGTTAGCCGCGCAGGGACCGCTGTAAAACGTTTTAGATTAGCGAGAAAATCTCAATGTCGAGAGTATGAGCCAAGAGTCCGGTTTGCAGAGAACTCCGCTTCTAGATGCGTTGCGAGAAGAGCTTAGAGGACTAGACGAGCAGGACCTGTTGTGGCGCGTCAGGACACTTCAAAGCCCCTCTGCACCGCACGCCAAGGTCGATGGCAAGAACGTTATTGTTCTCTGCTCGAACAACTATCTTGGACTGGCGAATCATCCTAAGCTCAAGCAAGCGGCTATTGCTGCAACTAGAAAGTACGGGGCCGGGAGCGGATCGGTACGAGTTATCGCGGGAACCATGGATCTTCACGTTAAACTGGAAAAGGAGTTGGCAACTCACCGGGGAACCGAGTCTTCGATCACTTTCCAGTCAGGCTACGCGACGAATCTTGGAACAATCATGTGCCTCGTGGACGAACGTGATCTGATCATCAGCGATGAACTGAACCACGGCAGCATTATCGATGGTTGTCGTCTGACGAAGGCGGAGAGACGGGTCTACAAACACAAGGACATGGGTGATCTAGAGAAACAGCTTCAGGGGACTGAACGGTTCCGTAGGGTCCTCGTCATTACTGACGGAGTCTTCAGCATGGACGGAGACATAGCGCCACTCAAGGATATTGTCCATCTAGCCCAGGAACATGGTGCTGTGACCTATGTTGACGATGCTCACGGAGACGGCGTCCTAGGCGAGAACGGCCGAGGAATAACCAATCACTTCCATCTCGAGGGAAAGGTGGACGTTGACATGGGAACTTTCTCGAAAGCCTTCGGATGCGTCGGAGGATATGTTGTCGGATCGAAAGACCTCTGCACTTACCTCCAAAACAAGGTGCGAAGCTATCTCCTATCCGGGTCCCACCCGCCCGCCATCGCAGGGGCGTGCATTGCTGCGCTTCAAATCGTTCAGAAACAACCTTCGTTGGTCAAGAAGCTCTGGGACAACACCCGCTACTTCAAGAAGGGACTCAAAGACATAGGCTTCGACACCGGGAACAGCGAGACCCCGATTACCCCGGTGATAGTTGGAGACGCAGGTAAAGCTCGCGAACTAGCCGACAACCTCTTCAAGCTCGGAATATTCGTTCTCCCAATCGTCTTTCCGATGGTGGCTCGGGACAAAGCTCGGGTCAGGACAATTGTGACCAGTGCCCACACAAGGAAGGATCTAGATGTGGCACTGGCAGCTTTTGAAAAAGTTGGCAAGCAACTAGCACTAATCTAGCGACAAGAGTTCTTGCTCGGGGTCCGAGTTGGCAACCAAGAAAAAGAAACGAGCGAAAAAGCCTAGGAGACCAGCGTTCGCTGTTCGCAAAGTCACCTTGAAAGATCTTCCGATTCTGGTTCACCAGCGCAGGGCAATGTGGCGTGATCTCGGGGCAAGAGAACAGAGAGAGCTGGATAGAGCAGACAAGGTCTACGCGCGATGGGCACGATCGAGGATGAAGAGTGGGAATCTGATGGGCTGGGTGGCCGAGAACGGAGGTAAAGTGCTTGGTGGAGGATGCGTGTGGCTGCAGCCAGTTCAACCGAGGCCAGGACACAAGCTCATGATCCAGCCATACTTGCTGTCAATGTACACGGAGCCTCGCTCCCGAGGACTTGGCGTCGCCTCAGGTGTCGTCGAGAAAGCATTGGAGTGGTGCAGAAAGAACCGGTTTTCCCAGCTCCGCTTGCACGCGAGCGAAATGGGACGCAAGGTCTACCTCAAGCATGGCTTCGAGCGTACATGGGAAATGAGGCGCAGAATCAAGAAGCTCAGAGAAGACAGCTAGGGTCTGACTCAACGAAAGAAGCTTAGCTACCCATCTCAACCTCTGACCTAATCTTGTCCCGTCTAGTTCCGAGATGCTCCTGCGGAGGAGAGCTAGTGATCGTGGGCGAGAATCGCAGCGCGGAAGGGTGGCGAACAGGCTTCAAGCTCCAATGCAAGAAATGCAACAAGCGATGGACCTACACAAGCGGAACCTACCACGCAGACTCGACATCAGGTTGAGAATGAAATGTCCATCGAGGCAATGGAAGAAGAGATCTCGAATCAGACGCAGGACCTCCCAACGTTCGCTTCTCAACTTCGAATAAAACACCTACCAAAGCTCCAACCCTCCACATTGATCTTTGCAGGGTCGGGCGATTCATACGCAGTAGCCGTCTTTGCCCAAGAACTCTCCAGGCGAGAGTCCGTAGCCTCGGACCCTTACGAGTTGCTGACGAACATCAGCCGAATTAGAGGAAAGAATCTCGTAATTATTTCAGTCAGTGGCAGAACAAAAACCAACATTCAGCTAGCCAGAAAAGCAAAACGGATGGCAAAAGAGACCATAGCAGTCACCGCCAATCCCGAAAGTCCACTCGCGAAAGAATGTGACCAGACTCTTCAGCTAAAGTATCGAACCACCGGAGTTCTGACCTCAGGTACAGTCAGTTTTACGACGAGCTTGTTGGCATGCGCCTCGCTTCTGGGGGTTCTGCCAAGAACTGTCCAAGTTAAGACCGCTCTCACTGACACCGTCCGCTGGGCAACGAACCTGAAACAAGCCTCGGAAAGATCGTTTCTCTTTATAGGATCAGGAGTAAACTATGCACTCTCCCTCTACGGAGCAGCAAAAATCAACGAGGTCTTGGGTGCCAAAGCAGAAGCAGTATACCCTGAGCAACTTGGACACGCGAAACTCTTCGTAATAGACAAGAAACGTGACGTCATCGCGTCCATTTCGTCGGGACGAGACAAGGCTATGGAGAGGCACAAGTCACTCCGCAGGGAGGGCTTCCGAGGGCTAATGTTGATGGTTCCAAGGAACAACGTAATCAACCGAAGCTTGCAAATTGCAGTTTACCTCCAACAATTCGCGTTCGCTCTTGCGAAGAAAGGAAGGATGAAGGAATGCGCGTTCGTGGCCGACAGGAAACGACTCGCTCTCAGCAACAGAATGATCTACTAGAAGGCTGACCAGCGCCGAACAGTCTTAGTGCAAACCTAGTGGTCGCGTTTACAGCTTTGCCTGTGAACTTGTTGGTCTCTGAGCCTGTTCTGTAGAAGGAGCATTCACCCTGGGTCTCCCACCCTCGCGTAGAGGACCCTCCGAAGGCGACTAGTGCTCCCAAAATCCAAAGAGGTTCAATAAAGAACGAGAAAGCCATCAGTGCTGGAACACCGTTTGCCAATACAAGCACGTTGTCAAGCAATGAAAGAATAGCGGCAGCCGTCAGCAATGCGAGCCCAACCCGAATAATAGTTCGAGCTAAAGCATGAAGCGGGAGTGGCTTGCCTCTGAGTCTACGTGCCTCGAAACCCAGGTAGAGAAGCCCTAACGCTGTAAGAGTGTATGCAACATAGAGCAATGGGGGCTGAAGAAGAAGAACAAGAAGAAAGCTCAAAAGAAAAATTAGCCAGAGCAATCCGGCGCGCAGGAGGGGGACATGCGTCAACCGTTGGGTCTCCGCTACACAATTATGAGCCCGACACGCAACCCGAGCACCGCAAAACCACCCAGAATCCCCTCATCGCCGTTTTCTCCAGGGCTCAGCTTCCCCCTTTTCTGCTATTTGTGCAAGCTCCGAACCCAATACCCAGAGATCCAAAGCGGCGGTTATACCACAAACCACTATCTTCCATCTAGCTGGAGGACGAACTGATGAACCCCGTCCCTCTTGCGGGTGCCATGTGAAGTCGGAAAAGACCCTGTCGAAAAAATCCAACCCCTCCGCCTGCCGCAGTCGGCGACGTTCCAATGCTTCCATTCGGTCCTACAGTTCGGGGCAATGTAGTAATCGGTCCTGTGCTGTCGGTGAACCCTGTTGTGCCGTGTCCGTTATCGGGACGGCTCCGGGAGTGGTAGTGGGAGGGGGCGAGTAACGAAATAATCAGACCAAACGTTGTAGGGACCTCCGCTCCCAGATAGAGACCGATACCTGCAATTATTACAGGAGCTCCTCCAGGGCTAGTGGACAAACTCGTTGTTGTGGCGGACACTAGTCCACCAACACCTCCTTGATGGCATGGTATTAATCCGAACCAATCCCAGCATGGGAGTCTTCCGTTTCCAACAACCATGCCGAGCCCACTGGGGTCGGTAAAGGTAGTGGGAGCGTTGTTTACATAGCCATATTTGTTGGAGCTTTGTGGGTCAGAAAGCCGACTGGGCAAAGAGTCCTCGCTTACGAACCGGCCAACGCTGGGATCGTACCAGCGATGATAGTAATAGTACAAACCTGTCGTTGTGCTAACAGGTTTGCCTGTGAACTTGTAGGTCTCGCTTATGGTTGAACTGTTGTCCTGATTCACTTCGTCAATTGAAGATGGTGGTACACGTCGAGAAGATCGTCTGTCTCTATGTTATATGACGCCGAGGCCTTAACCTTCTCGGTCTTCGCGTTCAAGGCAACAGAGTAGCGCACAATTCGAAAGACGGGAACATCGTTGATCCAATCGCCAACATGGACACATCTGGATGGAGGGATTCCTATCCATGCGCAATATTTTCGCAACCCGAGTCTCTTGTCTGGTAACGGTTCTATTTCGCCGGTAACGATTCCATCCTTGATGCCGACCTTGGATCCGACATATCCCTCGAACCCGAACCTTTCAATCAAGTACGCGCATAGGAAATCTGGGTTATCCGTTAATAGAACAACTCGAATTCTATGACCTTGCAGTTTCTCTACTGTTTCTCTGACGTTCTTGATAACATCGACCTTCGAAACCTCATGAAGAATATCAGCGAGCTTCATTCCTTGAAGAAGCTTGTATTCAGACAACAGGCATTCCCTCAGAGTGATTCTTCGATGGTGATACATTTCGTCGAGAGAGTCCCATTTCTCTCCGATTCCTAGAGACCGAGCCGCTTGGGTGAGAGCTGCTTTGCGGAAGATTGTTCCATCGACATCGAAGGATACCATTGAGAAGGAGGAGAGTGGCACGGACTTTCACAGCGCTTCTTTGAGTATAGATTTTGCCACTATGACGTTTGACTTCTATGGGTCAAGTGTATTCAATGGTCTTGAACTCTTTCCGCAGTCTCGTCGCGGCTCTGCGTACGTTGCTCGGTTCTTCGCCCTTGTAGACTCTTATGATCAGTTCTGCAACTCTTTCCATGTCTCGCGTTTTCATTCCCCGTCGAGTAGACTCGTTCGTCCCGAGCCGAATACCATGATCCACTATCATGTTCGCTTCCTCCAGATTCTCCGAAAACCTGTTTACGTTCTCTTCGCCATTTATGTCAAGGAAGACCTGGTGCGAGTCAGTGAATCCATAGTCTGCGCATTTGACAGGTAGACCTCCTTCGTGAAGCGCCTTGGCCAAGGCTTTCGCGTTCGCAATTACTTGAGGCGCATATTTCGTTCCTCTCCTGCGAACCTCGTCCAACGCCCATGTTAGAGCTGCGATCCTGTTCCAGTGGGCGTTATCGACTAACCCCGGGAACTGTTGGTCCTTCACCCGCGTCTTCAGTCGGTCGGTTCCGAGGATTATTCCTCCTTGAGGCCCGAAGAAACTCTTGTGAGTGGAGCCAAGCATCAGATCCGCGCCCTCGTTTAGCGGATGCTGGAACTCGCCGCCGCCTATCAGGCCCAAGACATGGGATGCGTCGAAGGCGACTTGAGACTCGGCTGCTCGGCAAGCCTCGGACAATTCCTTGACCGGGTGAGGGAAGAGGAAATAGGACTGGCCAAAGACTACGAGAGAGGGCTTCTCGTCCTCGATAAGCGTCTCGGCCTTTTCCACGTCAATGTTCATCCGTTCGGAATCATATGGGAAAAAGAGATTCTTCACATTGACGAACGGGGGATAGCCTCGGGTCCCAAGTCCGTCATACCCACCGTTCGAAGGATTGACGGTGAGGATCGAGCCTCCAGGTTTGGTAAGGGTTGACACCATTATCATGTCGGCAATGTGCCCGGAGAGTGGTCGGAGGCTTGCCCAGTCAGATCCGAAAATCTCGCACGCTAGCTTCTCTCCTAGGCTCTCTAGCTCGTCGATGAAACGTGTACCCTTGTAGAACCCGTCCCAGGCAGTATAGCGATGGCCCATATCGCCGGTAAGAAGTTGGCGAACAGCGTGGCTGGTTACGTTCTCAGATGGTATGAGGTTGACGCATTCTTCTGCCCGCCAGCGTTGATGCTTGTCAACGATCTTTCGGATCTGAGACGCGTAGGACGTTGAAAGTCTACCCTAGTTGGGAACTAGACTCTTCGACCGCGTCGACCGCCCGGCCTTCGAGTCCCATCGTGGGGGACCGGGGTTACGTCTTCTATTCTTCCAATCCTAAACCCGTGACGGGCGAGCATTCTGATGGCAGCTTGCGCTCCGGGACCAGGGGTCCTAGCACCATGGCCTCCAGGCGCTCTTACTCGGATGTGAAGAGAGGTAATTCCCTTGTCCTTTGCTGTCTTGGCAGCGGCGGCCGCAGCTTGCATCGCGGCGTACGGTGTTCCTTGGAGCCTGTCGGCTTTCACATGTTGTCCTCCGGCGCTGCGGGATATTGTCTCCGCGCCTGTGAGGTCTGTTATGTGGACCATGGTGTTGTTGAAGGATGAGTAGATGTGGGCGATTCCCCATCTGTCCGCCGGTGCCTTAGCCTTCTCCGCCATGCAGAATTACCTGATAGATTGGGGCATCAGCCTTACGCGAATTTAAACTCTCCCCGGCCAACGTTCAGGGCACTAGGGCAGTAGGGCAGTAGCACAATTACTCGAATTCAAGTCTTAGACCACACCGGGGACAGATTAAAGGCAGAATTTCGCGCGTTTCAACGTCCATCATTCCTGTAGGAACCATTGACTGAGTATCGCATCTTGGGCAGTGAAACTCCACGAGCTTAGCCAAAGACATCAAAGGTGGCAATAGGCAAGGAAGAGATAAGGCTCTGAGAGAGGCGAAAGTCAAAAACTATTCGTCGGTTCCAAGCGCCATTTGAGGACTTGATGCAAATATTGCGCAAGACACTTTACAAAATCCCAGCAGAGATCACCCCAAGTTGAGACTTGACTTCTGGCTCCTAGACCTCAACCACGAGGCTCACGAGGGCAAGTCCGCGATCTGGCTATGGGGAGTAACACATGACAACAAGCGGGTCCTAGTCATAGACCCTAACTTCCAATCCTACTTCTATCTCCTTCCCAAGAAAGGCCAGGACATCGATCAACTCAAAGATAGAATTGAAACAGAGAAACCTCATCCGTCCGTGGAAAGAGTTGTCATTGAAAAGAGAAAACGCCTCGCTGAGGAGAGGCAGGTTCTCAAAGTATTCTGCAAAGACCCTGATACGTTAGAGAAGTGCGCGAGAGAATGTGTCAAGCAGCTTGGTGTGGAAGCGAGTTTTGAGGACAAGCTTCGTTATTCGATAAAGTACCAGAACGAGTTCGAGATCAGACCCTGCCAGTGGTACAGCGTCGAGGGAACAGAATCCAGTGTCGATCCTAGAAAGTATCACGTAGACAAAGTCTTTGAGACAGGCGGACACCCAACTTCAATCCCGAGAGAAAACGCTCCCAGGCTACGACTACTCTCCTTCTCCATCCTAGCCGTTAGTCCCACGGGCTCCCCGAGCCCACTCCGGGATCCTGTAAGACTTGTCGCATGGAAAAACAGCGAAGGAAAAGTCGGTACTATCGAGTCAGAAAATGACTCTGACAATAAAATAATCGAAGGGTTGTCGGAAATTTTCCGGAGGTTTGACCCTGATGTTGTCTTCTCGTTTGGCGGCAACACGTTCGACTGGCCCTACCTGATCAAGCGAGCAGACAAGGCCAAGGCGAAACTTTCCGTTGGGAGAGATGCAGGTCCAGCTCGCCAGAGCCTCTACGGCCACTTCTCACTGACCGGGCGAGCGAACGTGGATTTGCTGGATTTCTCAAAAGACCTCTACGATGTAAAGATCAAGACTGTGGAGAATGTGGCAAGGTTTCTCGGAGTCGAAGCCTCCAGTCCAACAATTGACGAGACAGAATATTATGACCGATGGACTGGTAAGGATCGTTCAGCCTTAGTGGGACAGATCGAAGCGCAAGCGACCTCAGTCTTCAACGTTGGGGAAGACGCGCTCGATTACACGCTACAACTCTCGAATCTCTCGGCGCTCCCACCGGATCAGGTCCTCGCAGCGGCGGTTGGTTTCAGAGTTGACAACTACTTGATGATGGAGATGCATGAACTCGGCGAACTGATACCCGCCAGAGAAGAGCTCAACATTATTCCCTATAAGGGAGCGATTGTCCTCGAGCCCAGTGTAGGACTGCACGACAGTGTTGCGGTGCTCGACTTTTCAGCAATGTATCCTAGCCTCATGGTCAAGTACAATATTTCCCCGGACACTCTTGTCGACAAGGCGGGGGAAGATGTCTTTGAGGTTCCAGAGGTCGGCCATCATTTCCGAAAGAGTCCTCCGGGATTCTACAAGATTGTTCTCAGCCAGCTCATCGCCAGCAGGCAAGCAGCGAAGAGGGAAGCGGCGAGAACACCGAGAGGAACTCCCGAGCACAAGATCCTGAAGGCACGGGAAAAAGCGACAAAAGTCATCACCAACGCCACCTACGGCTATGCAGGCTGGGCCGGGTCCAGATGGTACTCACGCGAGGTCGCAGAATCCGCCGCTGCCCTCGGACGCGATACTATCAACAAATCCATCGATATCGCCAAAAAACTCGGGCTCAAAGTGCTCTATGGAGACACAGACAGCCTCTTCGTCGAGTACGAAGAAAAGCTCGTCAACCAGTTCATCAAAGAGATCGACAAGAACCTAGGACTCGAAATCAATCTAGGACAATTGTACAAGCGGATCCTATTCACTGAAGCCAAGAAGAAATACGCTGGACTACTGGAGGGTGGAGAACTTGACGTTGTCGGAATGGAAGCTATCAGAGGAGACTGGTCTAACCTTGCCAGGAATGTTCAGAACGAAGTCCTCAGGCTCGTCCTTCAAGATGGAAATCCGGTAAAAGCAAAGTCATACGTGATCGGACTAACCAAGGACCTAGAGTCGGCAAAAGTTCCCAAGTCTTCGCTGGTGATATGGAAGACCCTAACCAAGCGACCGGACGAATACGAGGTTAACGCGCCTCATGTAGAGGTGGCTCGGAAGATGGCCAAAGAGGGTTGGCCGGTCAGTGTGGGAGACAAGGTCGGGTTCATTATCACAAAAAAGTCAGGAAAACTCTACCAGAAGGCAGAGCCTCACTTCAAGGTCTCATTAAACCAAGTGGACTACGAGTACTATGTTCACAACCAGATTGTCCCGGCTGCGACTAGAGTTCTAGAGGTCTTCGGGATAGCCGAGGAGGATTTGCTTGGGACGAGTCGCGGTCAGGTCAGCTTGCAATCGCAGGGCCAGGACTGAACGAAGAAAGATCGCTCAGCGTCATAACGTTCACGTTCGGCGGCTTCTTGGCTCCATCGGACACTCTGTCGCCTATGACGAATCGGATATTCTTGCCAGCGGCAATGTCCAACAGCCTCTGAGTGACAACTCCATCAAAGAGTACTAAGTGAGCGCTCTCGACGCCTGGGATTTTCTCGGCAAGCTCGCTGACAGGCATTCTGCCTAGTTCTTTTCCTGCCTCGTCAAATATCACTGCCTCCAGCGTTCCTCGCAGGTCCTTGGCAACATCGAACACTACTGGTGATAAGCTGGGTCTCGGAATGGGCGGCGCTTGAGCCGGAGGTTCAGATGGACCGTACCCTCTTTCGTAGGGTCGCTCGTATCGTTCCTGTCTCTCAGGCCTTTCGGTGCGGGCGAACTGTACTCTCTCAGGCCTCTCGACTGGTCGAGCGAGGTTGATTGGGACCCGTTCCCTAAGGGCTTTCATTATCTCCTTGGGCGTGAGCTCCTCGACCTCCTTGCCGAAAGGCGCACGAGCGACATAGTCTATGTCCGCGACTTGTTGGAGTTCCTTGAGGATGAGGTCTCCAGCTCTGTCTCCGTCGAGGAACGCTGTGACCTCCTTGTCCTTGGTGAGTTTGATTATGGTGTCAGGAACCTTGGTGCCGTTGAGCGCGACCACATTCTTGATCCCAACCTTCATCAGGAGAATGACGTCTGCTCTGCCTTCGACCACTATCAGTGAGCCGCTCTCGACCTCTGGACCTGCAGGCAGCTTCTCGGGACCGTACTCGATGAGATCTACTCCTCGTAGGGAAGAGGCAACTTCCTTCACCACTTCTTCCGTGCTGGGGGATGATTCGACTACCCATTTGCGAAGAATATCCTTCGCTTTGGTCAGAATGGCGTTTCGTTTTTCTTCCCGGACATCTTCGACCTTTTCCAGCGTGATCTTGGCTTCGCATGGGCCGATTCTGTCAACACTCTCAATTGCCGCAGCAATAATTGCCGTTGAGACTTTGTCTAGGCTTGAGGGTATTACGATTGACCCTGTTGTCTTGTCGCGTTTGGAATCGAGGTTAATCTCGATTCGTCCGATTCTTCCTGATTTTTGTAGTTCTCGAAGGTCTAGATCGGGTCCGAAGAGTCCTTCTGTCTGTCCGAAAACTGCACCGACGACGTCTGGTTTTTCGACGACGCCTTGAACGTCGAAGTGGGCCTTTACTATGTACTTTGTAGTCGTAGCGTACTGTGACTGTTCAACCATGAAAGTTTAACCTCCATAATTCATTACCTTCTTTCTGATACCTTCTCTTTTCGTTTTGTAAGCGGTAAAGCTTGAGAGCGTAAGAGCCCGTGCTCTAGTATTAAAGCCCGTCTCCAGACCCCACGAATATCAGGATTGCAAGTTATGTCTAAAGCGCTCTACAGGATATAGTTACATGATCGCGAGCCTCAAGAAAAAAGTGCGCTCCTCACGATTTAGTCGCGGGCATTGTGCATGATGGCAGCGTCGGTCTCTTGCTTTGGTTTCATATCTCGGGCAACGATGATCAAAATGACTCCTACAATAACTAGAGTAATGGGGACGCCCAACGTGAGATTGTAAAGGCTGATAATAAACAACAGAGCCCCGACCACAACAAGCGCAAAGCCCAGCGTTTGGACGGTATACTTGTCAGACCCAGGCAGACGCACTCCCTCCCGTAAGAGGTAAGGCAGTACCTTAACAAAAACTAGTTGGTCTTCCCTAAGGGCTTGTTGGTCCAGGTCACACCTCTCTTGTTGTTTTCTCAGCCAGGAAAACCATAGCTCAATACGGGACGGGGACAACTGACAGCCTCCCACGCGAAAAAGGACGCTGACTGGGCACGGTTATGTCTAAAAGAAACCATTCTCAATCCCTATCCTAGATGTGTTAGAATGCCTAAGCCAGCTGCCAGGGTGGGTGTGAACGGGTTCGGTGTCATCGGCAAGCGTGTTGCCGAGGCCGTGTCGAAACAGAAGGACATGAAACTCATCGGCGTCTCCGATGTCGTCGCGGATTATCGTGTGAAGATGGGGCAGAAGAAGAATTTCGCGATATACAGCTCGATTCCCGAGAAACTTCCCGATATGAAAAAGGCGGGAATAGAAGTTTCAGGAGTTCTAGAGGATTTGATCAAAAAGGTCGACGTCATGATCGACTGCACCCCAGCAGGATTGGGCGCTAGGAACAAGGCGCAATACGACAAGCTAGGTGTCAAGTCGGTTTTCCAGGGTGGCGAGAAACATGATCTTACCGGATCATCGTTCGTTGCCCAATGTAACTATGAGGGGAATCTGAACAAGAACGCCACGCGGGTCGTAAGCTGCAACACAACCGGAATCTGCAGAACCATTGGAGCACTCCAGAATGGGCTCGGGGTGAGAAAGGCGAGAGTTGTCGTTTTCCGGAGAGGAACAGACCCGTGGGAGAGCCACAAGAATGGACTCATCAATACTGTCGTCCCGGAGGCTCATATTCCATCCCATCAGGGACCCGACGCGCAGACCGTTCTTCCCAAACTGGACATTACGACAATGGCCGCGAAAGGACCCTTCAACATCGGCCACCTCCACTTCGCCATGGTCCAGCTAAAGAACAACCCCGAGAGAAAAGACGTCCTGAAGGTCTTGAAGAACGCGCCTAGGCTGGCGCCTGTCAGAACGACTGATGGAGTTGACAGTATGAATGCTGTGGCCGAGATGATGCGAGACTTGCATAGAGCTAGAGCTGACATGTGGGAGGTCGCCTACTGGGAAGACATACTCAACGTCACAGACGGCGAAGCCAACCTCGTCTACCAAGTCCACAACGAGAGTGTTGTGGTTCCAGAGAATGTTGACGCGATAAGGGCACTTACCGGCTTGGAAAGTGAAGGTAGAAGATCAATTGCAAAGACTGATGAGGCCCTCGGAATCACAAACAAGTTCCTTTAGCCCAGCCGAGGAACAGAAGTTCCATGACTCAAGAACAGACAATCAAGAACACCGTAAGAGACCGCTATGGTGCGAGGGCCAGAAATTCAGACACCGCCAATTGTTGTGGGCAGTCAAACGTAGATGACCTATTGAGTCACGGCTATTCTCGAGAAGAGGTGAGACAGCTTCCAGAATCTGCTATCGTCATGGCAGCAGGCTGTGGAAATCCCACAGCGCTGGGAATGATTCGGACCGGGGAAACTGTGCTCGATCTTGGTTCTGGTGGAGGCATTGACGTTCTACTAGCAAGTAAGAGGGTCGGTATGCAAGGGAAAGTTATCGGATTGGACATGACCAAAGAGATGGTTCAACGCGCATCGGATAATGCGCAGAAGCTAGGACTACAAAATGTCGAGTTTAAGCTTGGCGAAATCGAAGAGATACCGTTAGAAGATGATAGTGTCGACGTTATCATGAGTAATTGTGTAATCTGCTTGAGCCCTGATAAGAAACGCGTCTTTCAAGAAATGTTTCGGGTGTTACGCAGTAACGGAAGATTAGCGATTGCGGACGAGGTTGCATTGAAGCCATTCTCGAAGGAGGAGAAAGCCAACTCGGACAAGTGGTGTTCCTGCTCCAGTGGAGCGATCACAGGCCTCGAGTATGTTAGAGGGCTGGAAGAGGTCGGCTTCACAGACGTACTGGTCAAGCCACTGCAACAAGGCGATGGATACTCAACCAGCGGAGTCTTCAGCGCTTTTGTAAGCGCAACAAAACCCTAACTCAAGCGTGCCCGTCAAGCCCCTTCCGCTTCAACATCATCAGAGAGGTTTCTCTTCCAAATTCCTGCAAGAGGCACCTACTCCGAAACTCCAAACCAAATATAGCCACTGGAACTCTGACCAGAGCTTCAAGCCTCGGGGAGAGCCATAATGGAGTTGCGCGAAAATGACATCAAAGTTCTGAGCACTCTCCGGGACGCGGGAGGAACGGCCTCTGTCGAAGATGTAGTCCGGAAAACGGGACTAGCCAACGCCGCCGTTGCCCGTGCATCACTAACACTATCAGAGCTGGGCCTCGTCAAAGAACAGGCAACAAAAATGACAGAGGTGTTCTGTACCGAGGAGGGGCATGATTACCTCGCTAACGGACTACCGGAGCGAAGGGTCGCAACTGTGGTCCACGATGCGGGGGGTAAACTCTCTGTCAGCGAAGCCGTCCAGCAAGCAGGGCTACCCCTGGACTTCGTCTCAATAGTCACCGGCTGGATCGCCCGCAAAGGCTGGGGAAAAATCGAGAAAACCAGCTCCGGCGCTATACTACTCGTCCCAAAGAGTCCGTCAAAAGATGAGGACGAAGAGATTTTGGAGCGAATCGGCCAGGTCAGCATTCCAATAGACGAAGTACCCAGCAACCTAAGACAGGCGGCGGATAGACTCCTCAAGAGAAACATTCTGGCCTCCAAGGAGAGAACACAACGGAAGCTGCAGATTACTCCTCAAGGCGTGGAAGCGATTCTGACCAAAGCTCCCGTCAACGAAGTCAGCAATCTGACAAGTGAGATGATTCTCTCTGGAGACTGGGAGAGGGTCCGCCTCCGGGCATACAACGTCTCCTCCCCCGTCCCATCGCTCAATCCTGGAAAGTATCATCCCTATCTGCGATTCTTGCGGATGGTCAAACGGAAGTTGGTCGCGCTTGGGTTCAGAGAGGCTGTCGGACCCCTCGTCGAGACCACGTTCATCAACGACGACTGCCTGTACATGCCCCAAGATCATCCAGCGCGAGAGATCCACGATCTCTACTACCTCAGGCACCCCTCCAAAGCGAACCTCGAACCATGGAAGGACATCGTGGAGAAGGTAGCTCAGACACACGAGAACGGCTGGAAAACAGGCTCCACGGGCTGGGGCTACAAGTATTCGAGAGAAGAAGCCTCCAAGCTAGTCCTCCGAAGCCACGGAACAGCCCTTAGCGTCCGGTCGATGATCTCTAAGGACCTGAAGATTCCAGGTAAATACTTCGCCATCGCAAGATGCTTCCGCCCCGAACTTCTCGACAGAACGCATCTCACGGAGTTCAACCAAGCAGAAGGGATCGTTCTCGACCCCAGCCTCAGCCTACGCAACCTACTCGGGGTCCTGGAGATGTTCGCCCGTGAAGTGGCAGGGGCAGACAAGGTCCGGTTCAAGCCAGACTACTTTCCATTCACCGAACCCAGTGTCGAGCTGCAAGCTTACAGGGAAGGATACGGATGGATGGAATTCGGCGGCAGCGGAATATTCAGACCCGAGGTCACAGAACCCCTCGGCATCAAAGTACCTGTAATCGCCTGGGGGCTCGGAATCGACCGGCTCTACATGATGCACCAGCAGATCCACGACATCAGACAGCTCTTCACAACAGACCTCGAATGGATAAGACAACAGAGGGTAGGCTAGAACGCCCTCAGTCCAGTTCTCCCTAACAGATCTAGAGGATCTTCTAGGGCAGAAGGTTCCCCGGGACGAAGATGGGCTCAACCAGATCCTCGCCTATGTCAAGGGGGACGTGGAATCTCTCGACGAGCAGAACGACAGTGTCAGCATCGAAGTCAAAGACAGCAATCACCCAGACATCTGGTCGGTAGAAGGAATAGCACGCGCTCTCCGAACCAATCTCGGTATCGCCAAGCCCAAAGCTCCCGCACTCTCCGGAAAATCCGATCTGAGAGTTACAGTAGACCGTAGACTGGGGCCGATCAGGCCCTACATCGCAACATCCATCGTGAGAAACGTCAAGCCCAGCGAGAACGCTCTGAAGAGCTGGATAAGCCTCCAAGAAAAAATGGACCTCACGTATGGCAGGAAGAGGAAACGAGCATCCATCGGATTCTACCAGGCCGACCTGGTAAAGTCACCTCTTCGCTACACTGTTGGCAACCCTGATGACACGGCTTTCGCCCCATTAGGCTCGACAGAGAAGATGACCCTTAGAGAGATTGTAGAGAAGCACCCAAAGGGAATCGAATACGGCGGAATAATCTCATCCTTCAAAGACTGGCCTCTTCTAACGGACGGCGACGGCCAGGTTCTCTCTCTCCCCCCGATCATCAACTCGAACGATCTGGGCAAGGTCAGCTCTGGAACGAAGAATATCCTTGTTGAGGTCACGGGGACCAATGTCGATACCGTAGGCAATACGCTGAAGATAGTGGTAGCCGCCCTCGCCGAAAGAGGCGGCAAGATCTACAGCTGCACTCAAACGTACGCGGATAAGGGCGCCAAGCGGGTAGTTACGCCGGACCTGAAATCTAGTAGCAAGGAATTGTCAGTCAGCTACGCTAACAGACTTCTTGGAGCCGCCTTCAAACCAGCGGAGATGATACGATCCTTAGTGAGAGCCGGTCACCCCTCTCGGCAAGTCAGTAAGGACACCTTGCGGGTGGAGAGCCTCTGCTACCGCATCGACATCATGCATCAAGTCGACCTCGTGGAAGATATCGCGATCGCGCTGGACATCAACAAGCTAGATCCTGAATGGCCGAGAATCTGGACCCTTGGAGGACTGACACCTGAGACGGATAGGCATGAGACCCTGGCGGAGGTCATGATCGGGCTGGGATACCTAGAACTCCTGACCTACAGCCTAACAACGCCGGAAGTCTTCGTAGACAAAATGGGCTTGGAGCACGAGAGTTATGTCGAGCTGATGAACCCGAAGATGTCCACTCACACAGCGATGAGAAGCTGGCTTCTGCCGAGCCTCCTCAATTTGCTTCGCGACAACACTCATGTAGATTATCCTCAGAAGGTATTCGAAATCGGGCCATGCGTAGTTCTACGGGAAGGGCGAAGTGAAACCGAGACTCGGTACAAGATTGCAGCGGTCACGATTCACACAGCCTCTGGTTTCACCGAGATTCGTTCCTGCCTAGATACTCTCCTTTCAAGTATAGGACTCAAGTTCAAGGTCGAACCTACAACTCACCCAAGTTTTCTTGAAGGACGAACCGGCAAAGTGATCTCAGAAGAGAAACCCCTCGGAATAGTAGGCGAACTGCACCCTAGAATAATCCGTGAATGGGGCCTCAGCCTTCCCATAGCAGCCTTCGAACTGGAGATACCACCGACGGCGGTCAGCTAGCAATGGTTGAAGAAAAATTTGTAGTAACACCTTGGGAAGTCAGAGGAGCAGTTGACTACGACCGTCTCATCCGAGACTTCGGAACTCAACCGATCTCCGGCCCACTCGCCAAGAAACTGGAGGAGATCCTAGGAGACGCCGCTTACCTCGTCCGCCGGCGCGTTTTCTTCTCTCACCGGGACCTTGATCTCGTCCTTGACGACTACTCTAAGGGACGCGGATTATTCCTCTACACGGGTCGTGGGCCTAGTGGGCCGATGCACATTGGCCACATAATCAGCTTCTATTTCACCAAGTGGCTGCAAGACAAGTTCCACACAACGGTCTACATACAGATAACAGATGATGAAAAATTCCTCGAAGAGAAGCGAAATCTATCCTATGAAGACACTCAGCGGTGGGCTGTAGACAACATTCTCGAGATCGCCGCGGTCGGCTTCGAGCCTGACAGGACGTTCATACTTCAAGACACAGAGTTTATCGGAAACGCATATCCCATGGTCCTCAAGATAGCCCGCCGCGTCAATTACAGCCTCGCCAAGTCAGTGTTCGGCTTCACCGGAGAAACCAACATTGGTTTCACATTCTACCCCTCTTACCAGATCCTCCCAAGTCTCCTCGAAAAACGACGCTGTCTCATACCGTCAGCCATCGACCAGGACCCGTACTGGAGGATACAGCGGGACATTGCGGAGTCGATGGGATACTACAAGGCGGCCGCGGTCCACAGCAAGTTTCTGCCCCCGCTTACCGGGATGCAGGATAAGATGAGCTCCTCGAAGCCGGAGACCGCAATCTACCTTAGCGATGATGATAAGACGGTAAGGAACAAGGTGTACCGTTATGCCTTCTCCGGTGGGCAGGCGACGAAGGAGGAGCATAGGAAGAAGGGCGGAGACCCTGACGTCGATGTTCCGTTCCAGTGGCTCTACATGTTCTTCGAGCCCAACGACAAAAGGATAGAGCAGATACGCGCCGAGTACAAGAGCGGCCGGATGCTAACAGGAGACCTGAAGGATATACTCATCGAGAAGGTTACAACGTTTCTCAGCCAACATCGGCAACGCCGGGAGAAAGCTCGCGACCTCGTACATTTGTACAAGAAAGACGGGACGCTCGCACGGGAAATGTGGAAGCGTGACTTCGCCAAGTCATAGTTCATACGTCAGAGGCGAATCCCTCTAGCATAGCAGCTAGTGCCATGGTGGATTCAGTGTACGACACGGAAGCTCTCAACTCGTTCCGGAAATCAGGCCAGATCATCGCAAAGCTCCGGAAAGAAATACCCTCCATCGTCAAACCGGGAAAGCCTGCATTGAAGATATGCAATGAAATCGAAAGCAGGATTCGGGAGCTCGGAGGCAAGCCGGCCTTCCCAGTCAATATAGGGATCAACGAGATCGCTGCACACTACACCTCGCCCCCCGGCGACACTCTAACGATTCCTTCCGGGTCACTGGTAAAGGTCGACTTCGGGGTCCACGTGAACGGCTACGTCACCGACACGGCTGTCACCGTTTTCTATGATCCCAAGTTCGAGCCCATGGTCAAGGCTGCCGATGACGCGTTGCAGAACGCGATCAAGGCGTTCAGAGGGGGAGTCAAACTTTCAGACATAGGACGGGTCATTCAGACAACGATCGGAAAGTACGGGTTCCGACCAATCAGCAACCTCACAGGTCACAGTATTGAGAGGTACAGCATACACGCTGGCAAATCCGTGCCAAACGTTCCAGTGCTAACGGCAGGAAAAGCAAACGAAGGAGAAGTGTTCGCCATAGAGCCATTCGTGACCATGGCCGAAGCTGCAGGCTCCGTCACAAACATGTTGCCCGCCCAGATCTATCGCTACATCAAGTCCAAAGGCGTCAAGAGTGACGAGTCCAAGAAAGTCCTCGACGACATCTACACCCGATTCTCAACCCTGCCCTTCGCACCACGCTGGCTTGAGGACAAGTTTCCCCGAGAAACCGCAAAGCGCGCCATGCTAGACCTGGCGCACAACAAGTGCGTCGGCGGATATCCAGTCCTCGTGGAAGAGACAAGGAGACCCGTCGCCCAGTCAGAACACACAGTCCTAGTTGGGCGGGATGACTGTACCGTGCTCACCGGGGAATGACCATCTCCGAAATCGCCCATTTTCAGCCCTGATCTTGAAAATGAGAGGGGGTCCCTAGACTTCCCTCCAAACGTTCGGGATCCCCCCGACGAAATCCCATCATCCATTATCCGACCCAAGCCCGGAACGCGCCCTGAATCATGAGACTCGCCCATAATACGTGCCAGACAGCAAGTGACCTCTCCAGGAGGGGGTCTTAGCGAACGCGTCTCGCGACGCAAGAGTGGTCGAGGGAACACTCTGATTCGCGAAATCGCTTATTATCAGCCCTGATTCAAGATCTGAACAGGCACGTCCAGAAAGGGGGATGATCCACGCTTGAAACGCGGATGATTCTCGACCGATCCAAGCCCAAATTGTGTTTTAAACCGCCTGATTCGCCTGGAATCAGCGCCAGATGGCGAGAGTTCTAGAAATAAGGAGGTCTTAGCGACCGAGTCTCGCGTCGCATGAGCGGTTGCTCCGAGTCCTACTTCTTCGGCGGACCTTCAGTGTAAATTCCGTTGATACTGAGATCCCCAGTGTTACACTGAGTGCACTTGCCCAGTGTCTTGAAGACAAAGTCTCCCATCGCGAAGTTCTTGATCTGTTTGAAGCTGCACTGGCCACACTTGACCAGGGAGAATACTTTGAGGGGAGTGTAAGCGCCTATCCTGATTCCCCTTCTCATCCTCGTCAAGGTGAGAAGAACGAACGTGAAGGCGAGAACAGCAATGGTGACGTAGAGTATGGCGATGTTCGGGTCTGCGATGTCTCCGCCGAAAACGAGGCCGATAAAGTAGAGGCCAACGACCGCCATTATAGCGGCTAGTATGGTGATAACTATTGATGAGCCACTGCGTGGCTTAGGCTGCGACACCTACGATTATCCTTCTATTGCCCGATACCGATGGTGTTGCCGATACCGGCGACTATTATAGTATCGCCTGGCTTGCTCCGTTCCAGGATGAGGCTCTTGATCCTCTCGATAACTTTCTCTCCAGCCTCCATGATCTCCTTCTTCATCGGCGTAATCGCTTCCTGAATGCTCTCCTTGACGATAACAGCGTAGACCGGAATCTTGTGCACTGTCGCTTCCTGTTCGATCTTGTAGCGCTCCGTGCCGATGCCCCCAATCGCCGCCCCGATTCCCTCGCTGATCTCGCCTGAGGTCTCGCCCTCGAACTTCACCGCCGCGTCCACCATGACCACCATCGAGACCTTACCAACATTTTCTTCGATGATCGTCTTGATGGCGTCCCCCGGTTTCCCGACGTTTCCGCCAGGACCCTCCGCCTTCAAAGCAATCACTCTACGGTCCTCCATCATAGTCTCGGCAACAACAACATCCTTCTCGACTTTCCGCTTCTCCTTGTCCTTCATCAACCGCGATGCAACAAGCGGTCCGATACCGTCCCCGATCGGTTGGCCTTCAGCGAAAGCCTTCGCCGCGCCCAAGTACGCCTCCGCCTCCTGGATAATCAATGGAAGCAGCGCTTGGAGCTGGATGATGATGAATATGCTGTTGGTCTTTTTTCCCATCAAGTAGAAGTGTCGTATGATTCTGTAGATGGTGTTGAGAGCCCAAGATGCCTCCACCAGGTTCTCCAAGTTCATGACCTGGGAGGAATCAGCTCCCGGCGCGATCCTGCGAACATCCTCCTTGAACTTTGCATCCCGAACATCAAGCAGATGATCGATCTTGCCGACGATTCCGGCCGGATCCATATCCACGGGCGAGATCAGAAACTGCTCCATCAACACGTTGATCTGTGGACCCGGATCAGTTGACGGCTTTCCGATCTCCTTGACAGTCTTTAGCGTTAGATCCTTCGCGGAGTTCCGGAACATGTCCAATTTCCGCAACCCCTTGTCGATATCCCAAAGGAACTGGCGCATCTGAAGCTTCTGACCAAACCCGAAGAACAACGCGATGAAAAGAACAGTGAAGAGCAACTGGCTAATCGTGCCCAGGTTTCCGAGCAATCCGCCTAGAAGGTCGTTTTCGTGGAGAGAGAGTGGCAGCAATGGATAGGCCCCGGAATATGCTCAATATTCCCGTTTGAACATTATAAACGTTGATCCCTAAGACTGGACAGCACTAGCCCAAACTGATCCGAAAGATATCCAGCAAAGAAAATACTCAGTCGCCTCATAGATCAGAAATATGAGGTTGGCAGCGGTCTAAGCTTCGCGTGGGCTTTCGCACCACACTACCACATAGATCGCATGGGAGATTCACTTCCGTGTTCGGAATGGGTACGGGTCCTAGCTCCCACCTATGGCCGCCAACCCCGTGAACAGTTCCCCGCGGAATCGGCTAGATAAGCCTTCTCCGAAATCAGGTCGCGAAGCATACGTCGGCGGCGCTTCAACCGGATGATAATATGGCGAGGAAGGTTCACTCTTTCTCCTTGATACTAGCGCGATCAGAACAACGAGGAATAGAAGAGCTGCTCCTGCGATAAGGAAGATGAAGGGAATCCCGGAGACCTTCAAGTTCGTCAGGTTCGGAATCCCGTTCACCGTAACCGTAACAGTGTCTTGTCCCGAAGAGAACCCGGGTTTCGAGGCCTGAATCATGACCGTTGGACTCGAAGCCTGGAGCGGTGTGCTATAGATTGCGGTGTAGTTGCCATTACCTCCATCTGTCGGGCTTGAGAAACTTCCTCCTGCCGACGAGGAGAGGAAGATCGCGGCCCCCATCACCGGACTAGTTCCATTTGTGACTCTAATCTCCAGGATGATCTCGCCCCCTGGAGTGACAGATGTTGGTCTGGCCGCGGTGGCGACCGTCAAAGGTGGGAAAGGATTCACAGTGATCGTGGTCTGGGCCGAACCACCCAGAAAGCCAGTCTCACTGGCCACAACCTGAATTGTCGTACCCGTAGTAGAACTCACTAGAGGCGCTGTGAAATTGGAATAGTACAAGCCCGGACTACCCGGCACTGGTTGAGTAAAACCGCCCCCGGCCGACGATGTTAACGCAAGCGTGACTCCGGTCTGTGGCGCTGACCCGTTCGTCACGGTGATTGTTAGTGTGGATATTTGCCCCGGCTTAAGGCTCGTCACACTTGGAAACACTGTCGCCTGCAACTTGGGGGCTATTGCGCCCAACGCGTACACGTTATAGTCATTAGAGCCAAAGAACACCCTGCCATCAGCAACCGCGGGCGATGACCAGATTGGCGCGCTGGTCAAGTACCTCCAAAGTCTAACGCCAGACGTGGCGTTTAGTGCGTAAAGATAGTGGTCGTTGGATCCGGCGAGGATCATGTTGGAGCCCAGCGAGAGAGCGGGAGAGGATGAGACAGACGCCCCGGTAGTAGCGACCCACTTCTGCACCCCCGTAGTAGCGTTGACAGCGTAAACGTTGCCTTTACCTGTTCCGAAGTAGACGACCCCGTTACTGACTGCGGCGGAGGTAGAGTTCGAGTTTCCTGTGTTGAACGACCAGTCAGTCGCCCCGGTAATCTCGTCCAACGCAAAAAACTTGGTTGCAGTGCCGATGTAAACCCGTCCATAAGCTATCGCCAAAGCGTTTCTGATCGTTACGGCTCCGCCTGGTACTACTCTCCATATTGCCTTGCCATTAGTCTCGTTGAGAGCGGTAACAGATCCGTCGTCCAGTCCAAAGAAGACCCGACCACTATCCACGGCTGGCGAGGAGGATATGGTAGAGGAAGGAAGTGTTGCGTTTGCCCAGACAACAGCACCCGTAGTTGCGTCCAAGGCAACAAACTGCCCAAACTGGAAACAGCCCGAGGCACACCAGTTGCCGTAGAAGACCTTCCCGTCTGCGATGGCGGGAGATGATGCTATGAAATAGTTGAGAGAGCCTCTGCCCCAAACTTCGGAGCCTGTCTGCTCGTTGAGTGCGTATAGAATCCCTCCGTTTCTGGACGCAACATACACCATACCGTTCGCGACCGCAGGTGAGGAAAAGATGACGCTTCCTGTGTTGAACGACCATTTTTGCTGGCCACTGTACTCGTCAATCGCATACACGTTAGTGTCCCACGAGGATACAAAGACAAGTCCGTCCGAGACAGCAGGAGACGAATAGACGAAAGATCCGGTCGCGAATTGCCACATCCGGTTCGCAGCGCCAGGCGCGCTCGCCAGCGTTGCGCCCGACCTAAATTGGTTGTAGTGGAACATCGTCCAAGGATAATCCGTCGACCCTAACGGCCCGGCAGAATAAGGCTGAGGGCGAAATGTTCCGGCGCTAGGGATTCCGATGGCCAGTATGAAAAGGGAAAAGATTGTGAAAACTGCTACCCTTCTCAACCATAACCCCTACAACAACGTCTGGTCTAGCACTCTACTCCATGAGAGAATTCGTGGAGTCCATGACTAAAGAGACATGTAACCCACGCTTCCAAAACCGCAGGTATGCCTCAGATCCTCGGAGCTAAGCCGAAAACTAGATTAATCTAGACCCGGCACAACGCCCCGAGCAAGGTGCACTCTGTCTGATATTCGCCTTCCTAATCTTCTACCGGGTAAGACCCCTATCAGAAGCAGATAAGAAGAAAGCCACAGCCGATTGGGCACGTTTCAAGAAGACATTGTCCAAAGACCTCGCCATAGTAGCAGAGTATGCTCACATCTGGGGAACAACCTACAACGGCATGATCCTCGTCGAATCACGAGACCTATCCACATTCCACGACTTCTGGCACCGTTTCCGCGAAGCAACAAGATGGTATGTGCCTGAGACAAGAACATACATCGCCCAGAAAGAAGAATAGGCAGATCGTACCTTATCTTTCGACTAAGCTTTATACAAGAATTTCCGACACCCGCCTTTCGGTGGGGCGCTGCATAGAGCCTTCGTTACAGCACGGGGCCGTAGTCTAGCCAGACCCATCGAAGAGCGCTGGGTCCTAGAAAGGAATGACGACGGGCTCCAGAATCCATTACAACGGGATATGCCGACCTAGATTGAGGGATGAGGAAATTCGGGAGCGCGTGAAGATACCCGTAGACGAGAGACTCGGCGGATGTCGTGGGTTCGAATCCCACCGGCCCCACCACAGTGGCGATGAGTCCTGCGGATTTGAGAAGTCCGGCCTTCGTCCTGGTTGTTCGATGACGTAGTATTGGTAGGGTGCAAGATCATTGGCGACTATGGGTGGTCGGCAAGTTGCTGGAGCTGCCCTGCGAGCTCTTTGAGCTTTCCCTTTACGGCCGCGGTGTACCCGTCCTTCGCGATCTTCATAGTCAGACTATTCAGCTCGGCTCTTAGAACTGACAGCGCGTCTTTCTTGTCTGCTCGGATCATTCCCCCGAAACAAGTCTGGCACACCCACGCGTGGAAATATGGGTCATATTCATGGTAGGTCGCTTCTTCGCAGTACCGGCAGTAAGGATGGTTCGGGTCAGAGGGTTTCGACAACAGAGAAGCCTACCTTTGACGCATAGCTTCCTAATAATAGCCAAGTCAAACCCTACCATGGAAAACACGGTGACAAACCGATTCAGTCAACCCCGCACTGAACTGTAACCGGCTAGGATTTCTGGCCCTTCTCAGACTGTTTTTCGCGATTTCTGAGCGTTGAGGTATCTTGAATCGAGTTTCTTGGCTCGCTCGATAAGCTCCGCATCGACCCCAGTCTTCACGGGGTCGCTAGAAAACCACGCGTCCAAGATCTCCTTTGCGACCGCTGGCGAGGTGGCCCTCAAACTCATCGCTAGAACATTGGCATCGTCCCACATGCGAGCACCCTTGGCGGTTTCCGCGTCCCGGCAAAGAGCGGCTCGGACCCCTGGTACCTTGTTAGCGGCGATGGTGACGCCAGTTCCAGTCCAGCAGAAGAGAATTCCTTGGTCAGCTTTCCTACTACTGACCTCCACCCCTATTTTTTCGCCAACATCAGGCCAACCCATTGCCTCTCCCTTAAGAGGACCAGAGAGAGTGACATCATGACCTCGTCGCTTCAACTCCTCGACAACAAAGTCGGTCAGTACAGTCTTCTCGTCGCTTCCAACAGCGAGCTTCAAGTCTCGATTAAGAACATGGATACCTCAACATAGGTTTTGTTCTGGGAAACCTAAAGTCTCTCTAGATTACTCCGTGAGCTGACACTCTATGAGTAGGCCGTCAAAGCCGGTAAGCATCTCCAAGACCACTCTCTCCAGCCAGATGATGCCCGTGGATGCGAACCCGATGGGAAACGTCCACGGCGGGACAATCCTCAAACTTGTCGATGTTGCAGCCGGAGTGACAGCCCTTCGACACGCGAGATCCGTTGTTGTCACGGCGAGCATCGATCGCATGGACTTCTATCATCCCGTCTATGTCGGAAACCTTCTCAGCCTCAAAGCCTCAGTCAACTACACTGGAACAACCTCCATGGAGGTCGGGGTCCGGATAGAAGCTGAGGATTTGAAGACCGGTAGAATAACGCACACCGGTTCTTCCTACCTCACCTACGTTGCCATAGATGAAAACGGTCAGCCAGTCGATGTTCCCGACATAATCCCTGAAACGCCTGATGAGAAACGACGCTGGAGGGAAGGAAAGCAACGAAGAGCGGAACGCCTGAGGATCCTACAAGACCGAAGAAAGAAAGGCAAGGCCTAGGAACGATCAAGAACGAAGGTCGCAATTATCGGGTTCGGCATGATGGGACGGCAGATAGCACAAGTATTCGCCCAACACGGCCACGACGTAGAGGCCACGGATGAAGATCAACAAGCCCTGAAAGATGGGATCGACGAAATAGCAAACGGACCGTACGGAGTTCACGCCTCCGTCTCAAAGGGAAAGCTGACCCCAGAGCAGGCAAGCAAGACCCTGGCCAATATCAAAACTAGTCCCAAGCTCAACGACGCATGCAGAAACGCGATTTTGGTAATTGAGGCCGCCTTCGAGGACTTACAGCTCAAACAGAATCTCTTTCAGAAAATCGAATCCCTTGCACCTGCAAACGCGGTAATAGCATCAAACACATCGACATTGAGCCTCGACAAGATCTCCCAAAAAATCTCAGTAAAAGACAGAACGGTCGGCATGCACTTCTTCAACCCAGCCCAGCTCACAAGACTTGTCGAGATCATTCGAGGAACATCGACATCGACCGGAACGATCGAAAAAGCGTCCCAGATTGTCCGCGAGATCGGCAAGACTCCCATCCTCGCCCAAGACGAGCCTGGCTTCATCGCCAATCGCCTCGGACTCACGCTCTACATGGAAGCTTCAAAGCTCCTAGAGGACCGGGTCGCCAGCCTGCAGGACATCGATACCTGCATGAAACTTGGCTATAACCATCCAATGGGACCCTTCGAGCTGGCAGATTTCGTCGGACTGGAAACTAGACTCCGGAACATAGAATCACTCTACAACACAACGAATGACAGTAAATGGATACCTCCTAAGATTCTGAGAGAGATGGTCCAACAAGGATACCTCGGCGACCCTGGGAGGAAGAAGACGAGCAAGGGCGGATACTACGATTACCTCCAGATCAAACGTTGACAAATCCTAACACTTTATACAGAACACAAACCACGCATCACCGATAACGATTGTCTTACGCCCACATACTGGTCGAGACTGAGCCGCCAATCGGAATCATTCGACTAAACCGTCCGAAGACTCTCAACGCCCTCAACTTCGAACTCATACGAGAAACAGTGGAGGCACTCGAGACTTTCGACAAAGACGACAGGATCAAAGCGACGGTCTTGACCGGGGGAGACGACGCCTTCTCCGCGGGAGCCGACATCAAAGAACTAGCCGAAGCGACCCCTGTCACGTTGATTGAGGAGAACAAGTTCGCCCTCTGGGATCGTCTAAGGAAGATCGCCAAGCCGATCATAGGAGCAGTCAGCGGCTACATCTACGGAGGCGGCTGCGAACTAGCCATGAACTGCGACATCATCATCGCCTCCGAGACCGCACGATTCGCCCAACCCGAGATCAACATTGGAATAATGCCAGGGGCAGGCGGAACCCAGCGCCTCACAAGAACAATCGGAAAATACAGAGCAATGGAAATGGTTCTAACTGGACAGCCTGTGACCGCGAGAGAGTTGGAGAAACATGGACTCGTCAACAGGATCGTTCCCGTAGAGGCCTACTTCGATGAAGCGCGAAAGCTTGCGATGCAAATCGCCCAGAAAGCCCCCATAGCTACTCGTCTAGCCAAGGAAGCCGTTCTGAAAGCCTTCGACACGCCTCTCGAAGAGGGACTGCAGTTTGAGAGGAAGAATTTCTACCTCCTGTTCTCGACCGAGGACATGAAAGAGGGAATGAAAGCTTTCACGGAAAAACGTCCTCCAAGCTTCAAAGGACGATAACGCTTGGCACCTGAAACACTCATCGTCGAAGAACACGACCATATCACCAAAATCACCCTGAATCGGCCGAATGCGCTAAACGCCATTAACGACAAGATGGGAGAAGAACTACTTGCAACCCTCAAAGACGCAGAGAAGAGTGAGACAGTTCGATGCCTTGTCATAACCGGCGCAGGCAGAGCGTTCTCAGCGGGCGAAGACGTAGCGGGGCTGAAGGACCGCTATGGGGAAGGAGCACATCCCTCACTGGGGGATCATCTGCGGAAAAAGTATCATCCAATCATAACCCGCATTCGAAATATCGAGAAACCAGTTATCGCCCGTTTGAACGGTATCGCAGCAGGAAGTGGTGCGAGCCTCGCCCTCGCCTGCGATATCCGAACGGCCTCAGAGGAGGCGGGCCTCAAACAAGCCTTCATCGGAGTAGGCTTGGTACCAGATTCTGGAAGTAGCTACTTCCTAACGCGAATGATTGGTCCAGGAAGAGCCCTTGAACTGATAATGACCGGAAAAACAATATCGGCCAGAGAAGCCGAACAGCTCGGAATCATCAGCAAAGTCGTCCCGGCCGCCGAGCTTGACAAGCATACGGACGAGCTTGCCCATCGGCTTGCAACCGGCCCAACCAAGGCCCTGGGACTTTCAAAACGAATCGTCAACCGAGTCACAAGCCTCGAACTTCCCGAGGCTCTTGAGTACGAGGCGTACAACCAAGATATAGCCGGACGAACCAGTGACCATCTCGAAGCCGTCAAGGCCTTTCTAGAAAAACGCCAACCCAGATTCTCAGGAAAATGAGACACTGCGAGCCAACTTGGTTTCACGTTTAAGTAACAAGCGCCTCAATCGCGAGAGTTGAAAAACCGTGCCGGGCAAGGACAAGAACAAACGACCAAAGCTGGACCTAAACATTTTCCCCGGAAACTGGACAGTGACAAACCAGCAAATGTTCAAGGCCTTCGACCTGTCCTTCGCCCAAAACTGGAACCCGGCCACCTTTCCCTGGGACGAACTTGACCAGAAGAACTTCGACTCGAAGGAACGAATAGCACAAGCCTACTGGATGTCAAAACTCGCCCTCTTCGAAAAATCCGGAATCGGAGCCTTCGGCTTCGGTGCCGTAAGAGCCGCAGAGCTAAACATGGATGACCCTACGAAGAAGATGCTTGCCTCCATCACATACGATGAATGCCGGCACGATGAGGTCTGCCGAAGAGCCTGCGACAAGCTCTGCCCCAACTGGCCGTACGGCTACAAGCCCCAATCAGACTTTGAAGCGAGGGCCCTTCGAAACATCCAGGCACTCTACGACGACGGAAGACGTTACTGGGAAGGATTCCTAAAGGCATGGGAATACCTACCGCCGGAGATTCTTTTTGCAGGCTTCTTCTTCGCGGAAATAGGAGCGGAAACAATCTTCAATGCGATGCGCCAGACCAGCAAGCTCGGAATCTACCAGCAAACCTTCCGCAACATAACACGAGACGAGACCCGCCACCTCGTAGCCACAATGGCTCTGCTGCGAGCCATGGCCGAAAAGTTCACTCTGGAACAGAAGCTGACGATAACGCGCCAGATGAAACAAGGCTTCATCTTTCTCTCACCCCTCCTCTACCAACACAAACCCGAATTCTGGCACCTTCCCGCAGACTTCGACAAGGTCGACCAAGAGATGGAGGAAGTAGCTAGGGACGCTGGGCTGGGGGTGCTCACTCTTGAGGAGAAGGTAAAATTCTGGAGAGAGGCAATCGAGAAGAAACGGTCCGAAATCGAAGGAATGGGAATCAAAGTACCAGCCATACCCGAGCTGGGAGTTGAGGGCGAAGTGGTTCAGGTTAAGAAGAACGAAACCATAGCTACAAGCTTCTAGGAGACGGCGAAAACTGACAAAGATCATAGTCCTGTTCGGACAGCCCAAGGACCCGAAGCTCTTCGACGAGCAATACTGGAAAGACCATGTTCCTCTGGCGAAGGCAATGCCAGGACTCAAGAAATACACGGTTCACAAGATCATCGGGGCACCGCGAGGAGAACCCGATTACTACCAAGTCGTCGAGCTCGAATTCGAAAACACGGACAGCCTAAAGAAAGCGTTGGAGAGCCCAGCCGGACGCGAATCCGGCCGACATGGCATCAAGATTGCCACGGGCGGCATAACCTTCCTCTACGCGGAATCAAAAGAAGCCCTCCCCTAGCACGCCTCCGACCCTTTTCCGCTTCACCTGAAACAACTACAGAAAACGTTCTTCAAGTGAAGACGTAAGAGACTCTAGCACAGGAGCCTAGAATCTATGGGCCGTATCGGAATCATCGGAGTCGGCCACACAAAGTTCGGAAAGAGGAACGACGCGTCCCTCCGGGAACTAGCCTTCGAAGCGTACAGTTCGGCCCTCGACGATGCCGACATCGTCTCTTCAAGAATAGACGGCTCAGTAGTTTGCTCAGCCACCCACTACGATAAACAACGCTCACCTGCCGGTGTCGTGGCGGAATACCTCGGACTCAACCCTCAACCAACATTTAACGTTGAGGCAGCTTGCGCCTCCAGCGCGGTCGGCCTCCGAACCGCTTGGGCACTCATCACATCAGGCCTCCACGATGTCATGGCGGTCGTTGGGGTCCAGAAGATGACCGAACTTTCCTCCGAAGAGATCCAGGAACTCATGGGCAGAGCTGGAGATGTCATGTGGGAGTCCCCCTTTGGTACAACAATGCCCGCATACTACGCAATGTACGCGACCGCCCACATGGCGAAGTACGGAACCACAGAGGAACAGATGGCACTCGTAACAGTGAAGAATCGAAAATACGGATCGAAAAACCCGAATGCTATGTTTCAGAAGCCCATAACCGCTGACGAAGTTCTAAAGTCACGGCCTGTGTCAGCTCCGTTGAAACTCTTCGACTGCTGTGCGAACGCTGACGGTGCAGCATGCCTCATCATTGCAAACGCAGAGAAAGCCAAGAAGCTCACCGACAGACCGGTATGGATTGCTGGCCTGGGTCTCGCCTCGAGCCCAATGTCCCTAGCGGGACGAAAGGGTCCGTTGACAAGCTTCGATGTCACGAAGAACGCCGCGAAAGCCGCGTACCAGATGGCCGGAGTGGGTCCAAACGATGTCGATGTTGCTGAGGTTCACGACTCGTTCTCGATAACCGAGATTCTGAACTATGAGGATCTCGGGTTTGCGAAACCTGGAAGTGGAACCAGGCTTCTCGAAAAAGGGGAGACTGAACTTGGAGGAAAGATTCCTGTAAACACTGATGGAGGTCTCATCGCGAAGGGCCATCCTGTCGGTGCCACAGGCGCCTCCCAACTCTTCGCACTGACAAAACAGCTCAGAAACGAAGCGGGCTCCGCCCAAGTCGATGGAGCAAAGATAGGGCTCGCTCAGAATATCGGGGGAATAGGCATGTACTCCGCCGTTACAATCTTGAAGGCGTAACTGACATGGGGTTTGAAAAGTTCGGCAGATTCGGTTATGTGTCCCAGACCAAGATCAATCCCCTGCTATCCTATCTAGAGAAAGGACAGATTGCAGCGACGAAGTGCAAGAAGTGTGGAAGAACGTATTTTCCACCTCGAGCGGACTGCCTAGACTGTCGCCACAGCGCAATAGAATGGGTTGTGCTGGACGGGAAGAGCAACCTGATAACTTTCACCAACGTTTTCTTCGCGCCACCCGTCTTTCAACCGGAAACCCCATACCTACTGGGGCTTGCGGAACTCACGAACGGGCTTCGCGTATTCGCACCAATCAGTCCCGCCGTCGACAAGGAACAATTGAAACCTGGGTTAGAGCTAAGCCTGAAGGTTGCAAAAGGCTCGGGGGACAACTTGTACTACTGGCTTGAATAGAGAATCATTTTCGGGGAGGGTTACCTGTACCACCGCATAGGAACTCGGACCACGAAGAACTGAACCGCTCAATACCCTGACAAAGGGATCAGGAAATCGCCCATTATCAGCCCTGTTCTCGAATCCGGGACCCCGCCTCCACATTGCCCGAGAAATCGTTCTTGAACGGGCGATAAAACCGCACTTTTCGCCTCAGCATCCAAGCCCAAACCAAGCCCTAATCCCCAGACCCGCCTGGAATCCCTGCCAGACAACAAATGGCCTCTCCAGAAAAGGGGGGTATGTTTCAACCGTCTCGCGTCGCATGAGTGGTCTTTCCGAGTTATTCGAGCCTTGGCAATCGGAGATCATCGCCCGCAGTTCGATAACCCAGCTTCAGGGCCAAAGGAGGACGTCTCTTGTGCTCCGACCTCAACCAACGCTCCCGAACCTTCCTGACCAACGCCAGCTTCAATCCTGTTTCCCTGACAATTTCCTCCGGTAACATCCATCTTTCGAGTCCCCAGAGAATCCTATCCAGCTTCTCATAGCCGAGTCCCAGTTCTTTCTCAGCGGTCTGCCCGGGCCATAGCTCAGGGCTCGAGGCTTTCACCCGAATCCTCTCAGGAATACCCAATTGCATAGCTAGGTGCCGTACTGATGTCTTGTAGATGTCCGCCAAAGGCAGAATATCGCAGGCCCCATCTCCGAACTTGGTGAAGTAGCCTAGCATGATCTCGCTTTTGTCACCGGTTCCCACAACGAGACCTCGCTCGGAGTTAGCGAAGTAGTACAGAACCATGGCGCGGAGTCGTGCCTTTACATTCCCCCAGGGAATTCCCTTCGCCATCTTAGCGCTGAGGGTAGTCCGAGCAGATTCGACAATCGGCGTAATATCAATTATCTTGAAGCGTATTCGAGATTTCGATGCCACGAATCTGGCATCTTCCAGAGCCTTCTCGTTCCTCGTCTCCTTCTCCGGCAAACTTATCCCCAGAACTTTCTCGCCACCCACCGCGAGCGCGCAAAGAGCGGCAGTGACGCTGGAATCGAGGCCGCCAGACATACCTACGACGAGGCGCCTTGCACCGGTTTCTTCTAGGTGAGTTGTCAGAAATCGTTCGAGTCGGCTTGCTGTCTCTTCCGGCTTCCGAATGGCGAAGGGATCGTCGCCGAACCTAGAGGACATAGCGTCCTCAACATTCAGGCCAGCGTAATAAAAAGCCGGGAGGCCTGGTCTAGCTGATGATGCGTGAGCCTCGATCTTCTGTGAGGAGGCTCTTGAACAATGGAAGCATCCTGTCCATTGTCACCCAGCGCTCACTCGCAAAAGAAGCCTCGCTCGCCGCTTCCTGAACAATATTCTTCAGATCCCGAGGCGTCACAACATACTGCTCGCGAACAGTAACCCCTCGCTCAGGAATCGAAGCCTCATACAACTGCTTCCTAGACCTAATCGTCCGCCAGACATCCCCAAACGCCTCGTCAGTCAATCCTCCCCGATAGTTCGATATAGCCGGATCCAGCTCGACCTTAGAGCAGTAAAAGTCCAGCAGACGCTTCACGTCCTCCATCGATCTTGGAGGCGGAACATAGATGATCCGCTTGATTCTATCTAGAAGAGCCTGATCTATAACACTGGGATAGTTCGTGGCGAATATCACAGACACGTTCCTATTGACATGGAACCCCTCTCCAAGCTCGGTAAGAATCTGGTTGAGCATTCCCTGAACATCTCTCCCCGCATCCGTCGTCGCCTCCATCCTCGCACGCCCAATAGCATCGGCCTCATCGATGAAAAGAACTGTAGGAGCTGATTCCCGAGCCAGTTTGAAGACTTCCTTGACATTCTTCGCCGACTCGCCAAGCCACTTTGACACTATCTCGTAGCTCTCTATCTTGAGAAAGCTCGTCTCTTGACCCCGCTGCCCAATCGTCCCCGCGATCGCCTTTGCCATGTAGGTCTTTCCGGTACCAGGCGGACCGAACAATAGTATGGACCCGGCCTCCTCCAACATCCTTGGATCGCGGATAATTTGCTCACGTCGAATACGGACCTGAGGGTCAAGTATCCACTCGACCGCCTGTCTCAGACTAAGCAGTTCTTTTTCAACGCCAACAACATCCTCGTAGAACACCTTGGGCGATTTTTCGACCTGATACTCTAGGAGTGAGCGCTCGCGCAACCTGTCAATTACGTCGACAATAACCCCCTTCGTAGGAGAGAGGACTGCATCCACTTCAGTCGACACTTTTTCTCTAATCTCTGGAGGAATGCTAACCTGGAACGCCTGCCCGCCCGACAACCGGACCAACGCCATGTCTCCCTTGACCTCTTCAATAGTCCCTATCGGACGCATACCCTGTTTCAGCTCCTCCATCAGGTTGTGGTACCGGCGGAGCTCGGTCTGGAGATACTCTATCTGCCTCTCCTTTCTGGTCAGTTCCCTTTCGAGGTCTAATGCAGGAGGATATTCTGGCGAGTTCTGCTCGGCCATGCAGCTTCTGCTCCAACATAGCCCACCGAGGAATAAATAGATATGGGCTTCACCCCTGCGCCAATCTTGTGGTCTTTCGAATAGAGACCTGATTGGAGTCTCAACAAAACCGGACTCAACTATCTGAGAACAGCCGCACTCACGAGATATATCATCATCAGAAGACATTGCCGATCTTATCGAGAAGAATTGATGGAAAACGTCAAGACATGATTGAGTCTGGAAAATGGGCTCGGCCTATGTCCTTCCGACACTGGTCCCCACGCTTGGCCGATTTCTAAGGAATCCGAATCGAGGCAGATGAAGTTGAATACCTATCCCGCTTATGATATCGAAGCGTACCAGTCTTGGGATGATCTGACGACGATCCATTTTCCTGACGAGCAAATATCGACGTAGCACCTGATGCTCTTCCACCATTCGCAATTCGACGACGCCATCCACAAGGCTCTCAACCTTGTGAAACAGCTCGGGCTGGACACTTCCTGTAGAGAGAGTGGCTATCATTTTTCCACCCGCTTTTTTGACTTTGGCGGCGATACTCTGCAAGAAGCTGACCGCGTGTTTCGGCTCCGTCTCGCTGAAGATCGGCATCAACGAGTCGACTATGATGGTAACTTGATGGTTCCCCATTTTTTCCATAACTGACGTCAAGTAGATGCTCACATTGGTCAGGTCGAACGGTTGAGGGACCACTCCTTCAGTCACGCCCGCGGTGGCCGAGTAACAGTCGATGATGCTCAGCTTGTTCAGCAACTGGTATTTTCTGGGGTCCCATCCAAACTGACCCATCCTCTCAAGGATGTTAGCAGGGAACGTGTCATACGTGACAATGATGCATGGTCTCGATCTCTGGAGCTCCTCGTAGAGAATCTGTTGGGCAAGAGTAGTCTTCCCACTTCCTGGGTCGCCGGTGACCAGCACTGAGGACGAGTCAGGCAGACTTCCTCCTATGAGCTCATAGAATCCTTTGAAGGGCGAGGAACCGTACTCCAGTTGTGAGTTCACCTAGGGGAAGCTAACCGCCGAAAGCTACTATTTCCCGTTAGGACGCTCCGGCATATGAATGGGGATTGTAACCTCTACACGTAGCATTGAGTGACCGAGCACGTGAAGATGAGTCCACCCGGGCCCAACCTTTTCCACGCTGCTACAAGTTCATCGCGACAAGGAGCCGACCTTCAGATGCGTACGGTATAGAACATTCTGATGCAGCCTTCACCTGAGAAGTAAAGGTCGCGATGGAAGGAGTCTGGAAGATATGAGGCTCGCTTGTTTCCCAACGAGTCCATTAAGACGCTCGTAAGATAGAAGGTTGGTTGAGGGCCGATATTTTGTCTTAAAAGTCCTTGTTTGTTAATTTGGTGCTGAAGCCGGTGCGAGAAATGTGCGATAACGCTCTAAGTCCGGGTAATTTCTAGTCGAAATCGTTCTCAAGCCCACTCGACTCGCTTCTGAGGCGCGCATGTAGCTCAAGGAGGTTAACCAGAGTGGCAATGTCGTCGAGATCTTCGGCCGCAAAAATCTGCTTGGGCCTTCGTTCTCCCATGCCCATCTCGACACATGTGCTCGCTCATCCGGTATTAGTATAAGGATTATCATTCTCCGAATATCGAAGCCAAAGTCTGGAAATTTGTCAGAGAGGCAAACTTACAGCAAATCAGAGGCGTGGCGATGTTATATGGTTGGTGGAGGCGGCGGCTTTCGTACCTTGATAGCCAATAGGATCAGGAAAAGCGCCACTCCGAATATCGTAAGTAGCACGACAGCGGAGACGACGGGAGCAGAGGTTGTGCCGCTTATGTTCAGAGTGATGGTGCTCACACCTCCGGGCGTTGCTGATGCATCTTCAGACCATTTTACATCCTGTCCTTGGTACGTGACGCGAGCTGTGTAGGGCCCGAGCGGAATGTCTCCAAGGCCGACCGTTCCCTGGCTGCCGGTTAGGTGGCTTACACTGGTTGAGTTTGGAGGAGCAAAGGTAACGGTTACATTCGCACCGGACACGGGATTATTGTTTGGATCAACGACCTTTACAGTGGCCGGGTAGACTGCGAGTTGGATCGACTTTGCTACGTTACCGTTGGTAAGATCTATCGTTTGTGCACCTATTACAAGACCGGATATCCCTTCCCATTTCGCATCCACGACGCTCCAGCTTGCAGCTTGCAACCACTGACCAGAGTAGGCGGAGGTCGTCAGAGTACCAGTGGGACCTGACAGCGTAATGCTGGCCGCAGGACTCAATGCCGCTCCGTTGTAATCCGTAAATGTTACCGTGTATTGGAATTGCTTGTCAAACTGTGCCGTGAACTCGTCGCTAGGTAACGTGTAATTGTATATCATCAGGGGAGTTGTCATGTTCGCATTGGGATACCTCAGTGTGTGCCAGGTCCAGGCGGCATTGGTGTCCCAGAGATAGCGGGCACCGGATGGCCCGCCACTTATTGTCAGGGTGAGGACTTCGAGGGAATGGGTCGTTCCATTTACGAAGGCGAACATGTGTGGTAGAGCGTACTCCAAAGCGTTGTTACCGTCTTGTCGAACTATTACCGAGCCCTCTGCACTCGGCACATTGGTCTGAGCGTAGAGATAGCAGATGGGCGGCGTTCCCGGTTTGCACCCTAGAATCGCGTGTGCGTTCGTGATGAATAAGGGAGCCAGCATAGCGGCGACGATAAGGGTGAGAACTGTGATATTCCCTCTTGATCGCATGATAATCCTCGCTTGGAGTTAAGGGAAGTTCGAACTACTGAGTTTAGAACGTCTTGAACCGTGCGATGGGAGGTGAGGGTACTAGAACCCTTTAGAGTTAATCATCTTCGAACGCACCGAAATTCGAGAAAGCTGCAATTGTGAGTCGGAAGAAGCCCTCCCTCGAATGTGAATAGGTCTCTAGCGATTCTGAGTGGAGTCATCGCGCTCTTATGAAGAGTGTTCCTGCTTCTCTCCCTTTTCGAGAGACGAGGTCCGCTTGGCCTGGATTACGTTAGTTCTTCCGTTATCTTCGGATAGGATTTTGAACCAGCTGCGTTTGTAGGAGCGAAAAGGGGAGAGCATCGGACGGCTGACGTTGCCCTGATCGTAGTGGGCTTTACGAATTTTGGGTAGGCTTTCTCTAGCCTTTCAAAGTGGTTCTTCTCGGGATCTTAGGACTGGTCGGGATCTTAGCTCAGCTTTCTTGGATAGCTCCGACCTGAATAGAAAGTTAGATATTGAGGATCTGCATTAGAGGTCCCGTCGGGCCTTGGAACTGGGGGACTTAGAAGCGGCAGTTCTGGGAAGCGTTGTACGGCTTGGCAGAGCCTCTGCTAGGGAGGTTGCTCAAGACCTTCATTCTAGTCGCGGGCTTGCATACACTACCATCAGCACTACTCTAGATCGGCTGTTCAAGAAGGGCATTCTGACCCGCGACGAGGCCGTTGGAAGAGGAGGGTCCCGCTACGTTTATCGGCTTTATTCGGAGGACAAGGTGAAGGGTCGGGTCGTCAAAGGGTTTGTCGATAGGTTGCTCACGGCTTTCGGACCGAGCATAATCTCCACCTTGCACGACTACATGGATGAGATTCCGAAGGATGAGCTGAAGAGGCTGGAAGAAAAAGTTCGAAGGGAGTCCGGGCAACGATAAGCTTGGAACTCTACTCTGTCTACTTTCTTTCGAGAGCGACTCTTGGAATCGTGGCCGTCGTCTTAGTAGTCCAAACTTTTTGTTTCCTTGCTTACCGATCGACTGCGGGGAATCCTTTGCGAAGATCGAGACTGCTCTATCCGATTTTATCCTCTTCTGTTTTCTTTTGGTCGTTTCTTGGGACTAGCTTTGTGGTGTGCACTCTTTTCCTCAACATGTATGAGTGGCAGCCGCAACGAGTGATAGAACTCGTGCTTGGAAGCTCGCTGCTTGCATCTATAGGAATCGCCTCTCTACTATCCCTGATTGCGCGAAGATACGCGTTCCCTCGGATGATGGAAGGCATGATTGCAGGAACATCCTCAGGCTCTATACTGAGCGAAACATTTGCAGATCTTTGCGGAAAAATGAACATCCGAGGAGTCGACCTAAGAGAAGCAACTGTTGGAAATGCTTTTTCCTTGGATAACAAGGGACTGAAAGTTGTCGCAGTATCTCCAGAACTGGTCTTGTCAATGTCCCCGGTAGAGGTTGAGGCGGTCATTGCTCACGAACTCTCCCACTTGAAGAACAATGATTCCCTGGAAAAGGGACTCGCTAGATTGGCAAAATTGGCGCTTGCTTTTGACCCAATCCTGCATCTTGTTGAGGCGGCGGTCCATAGAGAACGAGAACTCTTGGCCGACCAGTCCTCGGTCAAGTACACCCAAAAGCCATTAGCCCTAGCTTCCGCTTTGCTGAAGGTTCACTCAGCATTTCAATCCCGCTCACCCGGGCCCGGAGCTGGATTGTTTGTGGGTCACAAGGCAAAAGGCTTGCTCAGCAGGTATCCCGACCTTGACCGAAGAATCCAACTATTGATCGACATGTCCCATGAGATGAAGATGCAGACGATTCCCGCCTGAGGAAACGCTCTTTTATAGCCTCATCCAGTTTGGATTGCGGACTTGACAGTTCAGATTCAGAAGTACAAGATGCTGATTGGCGGAGAATGGAAGGACAGCTCAAACGGGGCTGTCTCGTCTGTTCTTGATCCTTCGAACAACGAGATTGTCGCCGAAGTTCCACGAGCCACAAAACAAGACGCGAGGGCAGCAGTCGAGATTGCGAGGACGGCGCTCGAATCTGCGGGCTGGGTTGACATCGATCCCAGTAAGAGAGGGCGTCTACTTACCAAGCTCACAGGCCTAGTCCGAGAGAATTCGGAGCAGCTGGCAAGGCTCGAGACTCTGAGCGAGGGGAAGACTCTTCGAGAGTCAAAGGGTGACGTTGCCTGGGCGGCTAGGGCGTTCGAGTATTGGGCCGGATTGGCAGACAAGGTTGAAGGAGAGACCATACCGGTTCCTCCAAGGCGGTTGAATTATACTCTCCGAGAACCGTTAGGTGTTACGGTGCACATTGTTCCTTGGAACTATCCGATTGCGCTGGCTGCGAGAAGTTTGGCACCGGCTATCGCGGCGGGGAACACTGTTGTGATGAAGCCATCTGAAATTACGCCGCTTACGGCTATCATGCTGGGAGATCTGGCGCTAAAGGCCGGCATTCCCAAAGGGGTCATCAACATTGTGACTGGATCCGGCGCTGAAGTTGGGGGGGCACTTGTCTCGGACCCGCAAGTGGATGGGATAGTTTTCACTGGGTCTGCCGAGACGGGAAAGCAGGTAATGGAGTCCGCCGCGAGACACGTTACTAGAGTTCTTCTGGAACTAGGTGGGAAGAATCCTCACATCGTTTTCCCCGACGCCGACTTGGCGAGGGCGTCTAAGAGTGTGAAAGAGGGGATCTTTACCAACGCTGGACAAATGTGTTGGGCTGGATCTAGGGCGTTCATTCATGAGAATGTATACGACGGCTTCGTAAAGGATCTCGTGGTCAAGACCCGGGCGATAAAAGTTGGGGCCGGCGTTGATGAAACTAGCGAGATGGGACCTTTGGCGTCCAAGTCTCGCCAAGACGCGGTTCTAGGGTTTGTCAAGGACGGCCTCGAAGAAGGAGCGAGTCTACTCTGCGGGGGGAAGAAGCCCGCGGACCCGAGATTGCAGAAGGGAAACTTCTTCGAACCCACAATCTTCGAGAATGTCACTGGAAAGATGAAAATTGGCTGTGACGAGATTTTTGGGCCTGTCCTCAGCGTTACCAAGTTCAAGACCCTCGAGGAGGTCATCGCCATGGCCAATGAGACAGATTATGGACTCTACGGGGGAGTTTGGACAAGCAATTTGAAAGTAGCTCATGAGCTCGCCGCTCGTCTCCAAGTCGGCGGACTAGCGGTGAACGAATATTTGGTGACTTTCCCCCAGACCCCGTTCGGCGGTTACAAGGACAGTGGTATCGGGCATGAGAATGGAATCCGCTCCCTGGAATTCTACACCCGAACCAAAAATGTCTCGATAAACCTGTCATAGGGAACTCCGATACGTTACAGGCCCCGTTCCTTCTCCTTGGCACTTGTGCGTCGCGAGACTCGGTCGCTAAGACCCCCTCTTCTTTTTTGGAGAAATTTCCTGTCCGGCAGCGATTTCGGGCGAGACAGGTTGATCAGGGCGCAGTTCGGGCCTGGATGAAAAGTCAGAGAAACGGGATTTCATCAACTATTCCTGAACGAATAATGGGCGAGAATTAGGCCATAATCTAGATCCCCAAACAGGGCTTGAAATGGGCGATTCTTACCGAACCATGGTTAGGTCTTCGGCTACCATACACGATTCCGCCAGATGACGTCCGATACCATCATTCATAAGTGTAGTTCGTCGCAGTCGTTTCGACCGGTTGGCTGGGTTTCAAAAGGAGCCGTAAAGCTTGACCCCACAGAGTAATGGGGCACGGACTCTGTGCCTAGAAGGGTGGACCGAAAGGACCCGTGAATCTCGAGTACGGGTGAGATTTTTCTCGAGGATTATGTTAGTTCATCCAGTAAGGGGGTAATGTCGCGGCTGTAGATATCCTGTTCGACGAAGGGTTTGTCTTTCAAGGCGGGCATTCGAAGAGCCAGCTGATCCTCGAACGTCGGGACCTCCATCTTGAAGAAAACGCCGATAGGTATCTTGTCGCCCCACTCGAAAGACTTCACCAGAGCATTTCCCTTCTTCGCGTTAACCTCGTCTGTCGAGGGATCCGCGACTGAACCACTGTATCCGGAATCTTCCAGCTTGTAGAGCCGCGGTGCCTTGACTGGAAGGTCCTCGCCCCCATACCATTCCTTGGTGTTGATATCATTGTAAGTCGGACAGGTTTGTAGAACGTCTACGAACGCGCTTCCCCGATGCTCAATCGCCGCTCGAAGGGTCTGCTTCAAGTGGCGAACGTCAAGAGCGTAGCTTCGCGCAACGAAGGTGTAACCGGAAGCGATGGCCATGGCGATGGGGTTTACTCGCTCAACGATAGCGGGCGCGGCCATGGATTTCGTCTTGACCCCCTTGGGGAGAGTGGGAGATGCTTGACCCTTCGTCAATCCATAGACTCCGTTATCATAAAGGACGTATGTGAAATCCAGATTCCTCCTACCCGTGTTAACGAAGTGTCCAGCTCCTATGCCAAGCCCGTCTCCATCACCACCCACGGCGACAACGGTCAATCCCGGATTAGCCAGACGAGCACCAGTAGCAATTGGGAGCACCCGGCCATGTAGTGTATGGAATCCGTAGGCGTTTACAAAGTGTGGAGTCTTACCTGAGCATCCGATTCCCGAGAAGATCGCGACCCTATGGGGTTCTAGCTGCATTTCCATAAACGTCATCTGAATCGCGTTGACGATTCCAAAATCGCCGCAACCGGGGCACCAGTCGTTGTGAACCTGTGTTCGGTACGTCTTCAGCTCAAGCATGAGATACAGTAACCTCTTTCATTCCGTTCTTTATTATGTCTTTGACGCCCTCGTAGATTTCGTTTTGGGAAAATGGTCTTCCGTCAAACTTTACAATGGTGTTGTCCATTCCAATCCCGGTCTTTTCGCGGATCAGCCCTGCCATCTGTGCCGAATAGTTGTTTTCTATTGCTATTTTTCTCCGCGCAGAACCGAGTACTTGTTGGACGTAGTCAGTTGGGAAGGGGTTGACGAATCGCACCTGAAGGAAGTTTGTTTCTATTCCATCGCTCTTGAGATCTTCCATTCCGTCGAGTATAGCTCCCTTTGATGATCCCCAGCCGACAAGGGTTATTCGAGAGGAGCTGGGTCCGTGCAGTGTTGCTTTCTTCGAATCTGGAATGACTTGACCTGCAAGCTCGATTTTCCGCATTCTCTTTCTCATCATTTTGATTCGGATATCCGCTGCTTCGGTGATGTGTCCATACTCGTCGTGTTCGTCGCCGGTGGTCCAGAATATTCCGCCTTTCTGGCCCGGGATTGCTCGAGGCGAAATGCCCAACTCTGTCCAGCGGTATCGTCTGTAATCCGTGGCGCCAGCAAGGTCTGAATCACTCACAATGTCCCCTCGATCAACCTTCAGGTTGTCACCATTGAATAGAGGAACATCTTGGTATGTGCTTGCGAGGAATTTGTCAGTTAGCAGTATCACGGGTACCTGGTAATGTTCCGCGTAGTTGAACGCGTCAAAGGTGTCGTAATAGTTTTCGACCACATCTCCGGGTGCAATGATGATTCTGGGAAATTCTCCGTGAGCTGCATGGAGGGCGAATCTTAGATCCGCCTGCTCAGTCCGAGTCGGCAGGCCCGTAGCGGGACCCGCTCGCTGGTATAGTATGATGACGGGCCCAGGGGCTTCAGTTATTCCTGCCCATCCCAAACCTTCCGCCATAAGCGAAAACCCTGGCCCGGATGTCGAGGTTGAAGATCGGAGGCCAGCGTGCGCGGCACCGGTGGCCATGTTGATGGCAGAAATCTCGTCTTCTGCCTGTACGACAATCATGTTGTAGTCTTTTTGATGGGACTCCAGGTACTCGCTCTCATCAGTAGCTGGCGTAATAGGGTAGTAGGTTTGGAAGCCACATCCAGCCTTAAGTTTCGCGATTGCAACTGCTTGGACACCTCTGATCATCATCCGTTTTCCTGTTAATGGTTGTTTTCGCAGTTTGATCGGAAATGCGTCTTCACCGAAGCTTCTCTTCGCGTAGTCATACCCATGCTTCGCAGCACTAACGTTCAGGTCCCCGAGCGCCGCCTTTCGTCCCGTGAACCCTTCTCTGATAGCTTCGGTGGCGAGGTCGAAGTCGTAGTCGGCGAGGCCTAATGAGGCGCCTAGAGCGATCGTGTTTACCATTACTTGGTACTTGCTGAGTTCCTTGTCCTTCCCGAACTCTTTGAGAGCGTCGACAAGGAGGTCCATGTACGGGATGGGAAAGAGTTGGATGTCATCTCTTCCGAACGATTCAGGTGTCAGGTTCAGGCTACGGTCGTAGATTATTCCGCCGCCAGGGCTAACCTCGTGCCTGTGACCTCGATGGGTCGGGTGAACCTTGTTTAGGTCGCCGAATAGTGTTTCTCGATCGAGGGCGACCAGCAGATCTACCCAGTCTACATGGGAGCGAGGAGCCTTCGATTCCACCCTGAGCCTGTAATAGCTGTGTTCCCCTTTGATGTTAGAGTGATATTCGATATTTGCAAATATGTGAAGCCCGCCTCTAATGCATGCCTTTGCAAAATTCTCCGCTACCGAGTTGATCCCGCTGCCTTGGGGACCGCCTATCATCCAGGTGAAACTGTTTGTTACTGTCAAATTCCCGCACTATTATGTGATCGTATACTATAGAAAATTCTTTGCCCCTACGGGGTTCATGGTGTTCAGAGTGGGAATCGGTGTCGATCTGAACGGAAAGCGAAGCGAGGCACTTGAAAACAAGCGCTATATACACAGAGTCAAGCGTAAACTCGTTTCTCCATGAATCGGACGGGACGCGCGGCATTGGCTGAGGCCTACGGGACGTTTCTTCTTACCATGATTGGTCCCGGGACAATTATAGCGGTGACGTTTCTTGATGGCTCCGTCACGAGTGCAGGTCTCGGCTTCATCGGTCTTGCCCACGGAGTGGCATTGCTACTGGCGGTCTACACCATAGGCCGGCTGACCGGTGCTCACATTAATCCTGCGGTCACAATCGCTCACTGGGCTACCCGGAGGATAGAAACAAAGAAGGTGGCACCCTACATTCTTGGCCAACTTGCGGGCGCATCTGTTGCGGGGTTCGTCCAGCTGGCGTTGTGGACATCTAGCAATAACAGAGGACTCGTTCAGGCCGCTCATTCAACCTTTCTTGGAGATACCATTCCAAGCCCCGAATTCGGCATTGGCGCAGTACTTCTAGCCGAGGTGATTGGCACTGCCATTCTCGTCTTCACCGTATTCGGGGCAACGGACAAGACTGCGGACCCGAGCCGGGCAGGAGTCACCATAGGATTCGCTCTAGCCGCCATCGTCTGGATGTTCGGCCCCATTTCTGGAGGGTCTCTCAACCCAGCTAGAACATGGGGGCCCACATTAGCTTCAGCAGTCTTTAGTCTGACTCCACTGGGAAACCTATGGATATATGTCGTCGGACCAGTCCTCGGAGGTTTGCTAGGAGCCTTCTTGTATGATGCCTTTAGGTAGAGCGTTAGCGAGGACTTTGACACGAAGAAGAGCCGTTCTCCAGTCTAACCGCGCGTGTTCTAAGAGACAGTTAGATTAGGGTGCACCGGCAGTCTTGTTGATAGGCTAAACTAGCCGAAATGCTGAGGACACGTAATCGCTCGATCTTCCATGGCCGCAGAGAGGGGTCCTCCCGGCGAGTGCCCCTTTCCTCCCAAGCGTAGTATTGGCCTTCGATTTAGGTAGTAGAATCTCCTTTGCCTCGATTAGGAAACGTTTGAAAGTTCCTTCGGGGACTTCTTCGATGGAACAGAGTCTGATGAACGGAGGTTGTGACTGACTCATGCCTTTGTCTGAGCGGGTGAAGCCTGCTGAGCGGGCGGGGGAGTGTAGCCAGGGTTTACTCTCTGGTTGATCTCGTTTGCGAGGGCGTGTCCATGGAGGATAACGGTGACCTTCTTGACCCCTTCAAGCTTGGATGTTAACATCCGTATGTTCATTCCAATGTCTTCCGCGAAGATTGGGGGACAGAATGGCGCGGTAAGATGATACTTGATGAAGATCTCTCCGTTTTCCTGAATTTTTATCTCGTCAACAAGATGCATCTCAGTGATCGGGAGCCCGATCTCTGGGTCAACAACCTTCTCAAGCTCCTTTTCAACCGCATCGACAGTAACCATGTTCTCTTCTGAGAGACAGTGTACCCTGTTTCGATTTATAGGTTCCTTGGAGGGTAAAACTGGGGCGCAAGAGGAGGGAGGGATCAAAGTAGACACATCAGCGTCTCTCAGCGCCGGCTAGTTTTGAGTCGCGAAAAAAAATGATACTTCTGCTTCACGCGTTCAAGGGATACTTTGTGTAAGCCCCCCTTCTTCTGATACTCGCTGCCTGGAGCTCATCATAAACGAATTAAGCCGTTCAAAACATGGAATGGGCCTGATCGATCGAAAATTTGGCGTTTTCCAGCGCGGGTCCTCTTTTGGACGGTCAGGTGACCCTCAAACATTCGAGATCTGGGAGCGCAATGGACGATTCCGTCTCGAAGGGAATACCCTTCTAGATTATGACATAGGTCATGTTTAAATAGATTTTACGGAGAGGTAACTCGGTCGTCTTATTGATCATTCCTTGCGAAGTCGCAACGAAATCAGTCATTCCCGCATTACGGGCGATGATAGCCCGTGAGTTGATAGAAGACTACGGAATGAAACAGGAACTAGTCGCACAACGATTGGGAGTTACACAGGCGGCTGTCAGCAAATACAGACACCAGGTTCGCGGAGAAGCGGTCGACTTGGGGGCTGCAGCAGAGGTACGTCAGATGAGCAGAGACATTGCTTCCACGCTTGTCGATGACCCGAGCCCGCTAGACGTGTCAAGGAAGTTCTGTCAAGCCTGCACGGACATTCGTGCGCTAGGCCTCATGTGCGAGACGTGCAGGAAGGTCGACCCTAGCTGGGATGTTGAGCACTGCACGATCTGCTTCGGGCATCACAGCTGCGCCGAAACCATCAGTATCGAGCCTGACAGCATAGCAAAGTATAGAAAAATACCGATCCAACACTGACTGACCTCACCCAATTTCGATACCCGATCAGGCAAGTAGTCTAGTTCTAGGCGACTTCCCCTGATTTGGATTGTCTTCGACCTATCATCAACTACACTAGTCCAGCTTTGGCGGTGTTCAGACTGGTCCTAGTACTTGATGATTCTTCCACTGGAGGATTTCCTGTAAGGTCCTCTCTTCCGTCTTCGAGCCTTATTCTTTGATTCTCTCTTCCGAATCATCTTGTCCTCAAAACTCACTCATCGCGCCTCCCATGGTTCACTCCCAGCTCTGCTCCCAAAAGAGTCAATTCTTAAATTGTTCACTAAAGAGCTAACCAGTCCTCTAGGAGACCCCGAGCACCTTGAAGCTAGGCTTTGGCAAGACGAAACAGAAAGATCCCCCTCTCGAGCTCAATGCTCAGTCCGCGGTGGCCAATAGACTGAAAGAACTCTGCGGTGGCGACGGCGACTTATACAAAGCAATGTCCCACCTCATGTTTCTCGACCCCAAAAAAATCATAGCACCACTTGATCAAGTCCTAACCGAGGCGCAAGGCTTCGAGGCTCAAGGAAACAAATTGCGAGCCGAGGTCGGCTATAGGATCGCTGGTGGAATCTCTCTGTACAAGGGTGACCTTGATGGAGTGAGGAAGTACTTCGAAAAGGCAGCATCGTTCGCTGGCGACTCGCATCCTGAGTACCAAACCATTCTCAAAAGGAGCGATGATGCAGTGAACATCGCTCGAAAGTACTATGACGAGTTTGGTTCATTCAACGCACAATCGCAGTATACGACATAGGACAACACTAACGAATGATTTTGAAACCTCGAAAATCGCCCCTGAAATCAAACCAGTCCACGTCAACATTCTTCACTCTGGCCTCAGAAGGACCGACCCGGCAGAACTGGACGACCCTGTCAAGCTTGTCCTTGTCTCCCTCGCAAACCACTTCAACACTACCATCTCGGAGATTCCTCACCCAGCCCGTGACACTCAGTTGCCGTGCCAAGTCGGCGATCCCGCGACGAAAGAAAACGCCTTGTACTAGTCCAGAGATCAGAATTCGCGCGCGAGCATCCAAACTCATACACTGATTACTTTCTAGACTACCAAGTTTTCGCTGATCGCGAAATATTCAGACACAAGAAAGTTGACCTAAGCGGCAGTGGGTGCTATGAGTTGGGTTACCGGTTGCTGAGGTGGAGGCTCCTTGGCGGCCTCAACGAGTTCTTGGACGAGACTCTCAGCTTTCAATCCGTTCATTGCGGAGAAAGCATCGAGGGTCATGTAGATATCTCCCGCATCCTCCGCCTCTAGTCTCAGACCCTTTCTGACCAGAACATCTCTTATTCGAGGGAAGGTAACGAGAAGGTCGCCGATCGCGGTGTCGCCGCGAATATTTTCGACCGTTATCCTTGACCGCTCCCGAGCTGGTCGTTCGATGTCAAGACGTGGCAACACAACCGGTGGGAGCACGGGTGGAGATTTCTTCACTTCGACTCTCTTTCGAGAGTGACCGGCCTTCCCAGTTTTTGCCTGCCTAAGCTTCTTCCCTGATTTCTTCGCCCGTCGTGTAACAGCTCGCCGTTTTGTTGCCATGACCTAGAGCCTCTGAACTACCTATGTATGGTGGAAGCTGAGTTAAAAGATTCGCGGCTTCGCAATAGCCTCTAAATTGGGGCGGTGAGTTGCAGTCAGGGCTCGATAGACCAGGCGATTGGAAGGCCTTGGGTTAGTTGTTCAACCTGTTTGGCGGCTCGGGTTCTGAGCTCGTTCACAATGCCTCCGATTATTGAGTTGGAATACTCTTCGATTTTCCCTTGGTCAGACAATTTGGCAATGGCGGGGTCTAAGGGAATGCCGCCTAAGAACGGCAGCCCTAGGCTCGATGCGAGGTTCTCTCCCTTCGGCTCTCCGAAAACATTCAGCGTCTTCCCACAACCTGGACATTTGAGATAGCTCATGTTCTCAACTAGACCAAGTATTGGGACGTCCATTTTCTTGGCCATGTTCACTGCTTTTGAGACTATCATTGAAGCGAGATCTTGTGGCGAGGAGACTACGATGACGCCGTCTAATGGAAGAGATTGGAACACTGTTAGAGGGGCATCGCTGGTCCCCGGTGGAAGGTCCACGAGAAGATAATGGAGGTCGCCCCAATCGACGTCCCAGTATAGTTGCCGGATTACGCTGTTAACGATTGGGCCTCGCCAGACCACCGGCGTGCTGGGGTCGTCCAGAACAAGGTTGATTGACATGACCTTGATTCCGGTTTTCGTCCTAAGGGGGACGATTCCGCCCCCGGGACTCTTGTACGGCTTACCGGCGACACCAAGTACCTTGGCGATGCTTGGACCAGTGAGGTCCGCGTCTAGGACTCCTACCTCGTATCCGCTTCTCTTTAGCTCTGATGCGAGCATACTCGTGACGAAGGATTTTCCAACGCCTCCCTTCCCTGAGATGACGGCGATAATGCTGCGGATGCCTCGCTTTCCGAGACGTTCAATCCCAGGTCCAACCCCTAGTCCATCCTTTGACGGGGTTGAGGGTCTTACTCCAGGTTGCAATTGTTGCTTCAACTCCTCCAACTCCTTTCTCGACATGGTCGTTGTCTCGACTTTCACCGATCTTACGTCCTCGATCTTTCGCACAGCATTCTCGACATCTGCCTGTAGAGTCTTTGCAAGCGGACAGTGCGCAACGGTCAGGGCAATTTTCACGTAGACGTTCCCATCGCTAGCTGAGATATCTCGGACCATTTTTAGATCAACTATACTCCGGCCAATCTCCGGGTCCAGCACGCCCCTCAGTTTTTCCAAGACTAGGTTCTTATCGACCAAACGATAGCCCACAGTTCGAAACACGATTATGAAGCCTTTCTTGCTATTTACACCCTCCTTCAACGGTGCAATATGAGGTCACTTGTTCAGCTCGAGGAGCAAGAAGATGTCATGATGGTCTCCGAAACAACTAGAAGAGCCCTAAAGGAATTCGGGCTCACAGAATACGAGGTCAAAGCGTACATTGCCCTAGTGGAATCTGGACCAATGCCTGCCAGTCAGCTGAGTACTACAGCCGCGATTCCCTACTCGAAGATATACGAAATACTGGGCAATCTGGAGAGAAAGGGCTGGGTAGAAAGCGAACAGGGCAGACCAAGTAAGTATTTTCCCAAACCTCCCAGCACCGCCCTCGAATTCTCCAGAGTGAGAATGGAGAACACGCTCAAGTCCAGCCAGACAGATGCAATGTCAGAGCTACAACCCCTCTACGAGAAGAAAAGAGTCCAAGAAAGACCGGACATATGGATCGTTAGAGGACAGAATAACATTCTAGATAGAATCAAAGAAACACTTGGGAGAACAAAGAGAGAACTCCTAGTTGCCATGCCTGTGGTCCCAGAGTCCGTAATCTCCGTGGCCACGCCCCTCCTCGCGCTCATGAATAGTCGAGGAATCAAAGTCTCGATAATGGTTCCCAGCCTCACGGGCAAAGACTCGATCAGAAAATTGAAGGGGCTGGCAGAGGTCAGGGTCCGAGAGCAAATGTTCGGAGGAGGAATGATCTCAGACAGCAATCAGATCATCATATTCCTAGGAGAGGAGCCTGAAAAGGGACTCACACTGGCAATATCCTCGGAACACGCTGGACTCGTAAGATTTGGAAAGAGCTACTTCGAATTTCTCTGGGAAAGCTCCAAACCAGTCTAGGTCCTAGGCTTGACAAAAAGGTAAAAGACCATGAGGGCGTAGCCCGGAATGATGCTCCGGTGGTGTAGCCCGGTTTAGCATAGCGGCCTTAGCCCAAGAGGAACGGTTGGGCGGCCAATCGAGCGTTACCGTTAGCGGCGGAGAATCCGGAGGCTCCAGAGCCGTTGATCGCGGGTTCAAAAGCGGCACCCAGCTGCTGAAAATCCCGCCCGGAGCACTTTACAGTGGCTCTTGCGAGACCCAGGTTTGTCAGCAAATCTGCGGACGCACGATTCTAAACGATGATAGGGCTTAATTTGGCTAGACTATCTACGTATTTTTCGCTGCGAGCGGGGGTACCATAGCCAGGTCAAATGGGCAGTTGGCTCACGCCGAGAGCCTGCCTAGGGCTTAGGACCCTGTGGCGAAGGCCTTCGTGGGTTCGAATCCCACCCCCCGCACCACTGAGAAATACGTCTAGAGTTCACGAACAAAGTCCGCAAGCCTTAAACGAGAATTGGTTGTTAGGCAGCTCAGGATTTTATGAGGTTCATCGGGAGCCCTATGCTTGTTACAATCCTTGTCATCATAGCCTTCTCCGGACTCGGCCCACTTTCCCAATTAGAGGTTTATGGACAGAGCATCGGTTTGGTGTGTCTCGCAGGTCCCCAATCCGCAGACTGTCCTCCTACACCTCTAGCCATCTCTGCCCTGAACGGGACTCAACTGACAGTAGCAGTGAACATCCAGCGCTCAGATCGGTTGAACGGGTTTGACATCCTTGTAAAAGGAGACCCGAAGGTCCTGCGTGGTTCGAGCGTGGATCTAGGTGGGAGCGTGCTAGGTTCAAACATTCTACCAATTGCAGAATGTATTGACTTCAAGGGGTTTGGTTGCTCGGGGGCGAACGGTATCGGCGCGGTGGAAGTTGCCGCGGTTGCCCTGGGCTTCAGCACACCGGCCCCAACAACAGGGCGACTTTTTAGCATCACCTACAACGCCACCCAGAGTTCATCGGCAGTGGAAGTGGACTTCCAGACTGGCTGCTCCATGACAAGCGTCTCTCCTGACTTTTGTGTCACTGTTGTCAACGGGGCAAACATCGTTCCTGAGACTGTGCAGGGAAGCACAGGCCTACCCGGAGACTTCGGCATCTCCTCCGCGTTCTGCTGTCCTACGCTCCAGAAGAACTCAGACCGGCTGGGCTCTGTCAGTCTTGAGAGCAAGGAAGGGTTCTTCGGAGGGTTGAGTCTCTCAATATCTGTTTCTCCCCTGCGGAAGTCGGGCCCTGTCGCCTTCTTCCTCACCTCTGCAAAGGTGTTTCTTGAGCCTGGGACTTCGACGCTCATGCTACTGTTAATAGTTACATTCCCAACAACACCTCCGGTAGAATTCACTGTTACTGTAACAGCGACGAGCGGCCTCATATCCCACTCTGCCGACATAACCTTCAGAGTATCGCCACGCTAGCAGGCTGCGGCTTGTAGCGAATCAAAGAACAACTCGCTGGGAGCCTCTTGTTGGGATGCACGTCTCGATTTTATGGAGAAGGTCTACCTCCGTGATTTCTTTCTTTGAGTCTTGGCGGAGAGGTGGTGCTCGTAGACGAAGGCACCTATGCCGGGAATCGCGATGAGGGCGATGATCGTACTCATCAACGCTTCTGAAGAGTCGTTGAAGATGGCGATAATTGTGTCGACGTTCGCAGTCGATCGGTTTGGCCCCCTCACCTGGGCTGCGAGACTGTAGAAGAGACCGTAACGAAAGGTCGCACTCCCTCCACCTTGGTCGGGTGGTTCTTGGGCAATTCCTGTGACGCTGAGCCCTAGGTTACGCGCGGGCTCATAGGACCAAGTGACCTGGTTAGAGCTTGAGTCATAGGCCTCCTGCCAGGTCGAGACTGGTGCAGATAGTCGTGAAAAGTTCATGGTCTTGAACGACGCGATGGCCTCCGAGAATCCGCTGGCTCCGGCGAGTTTCCCGTCAACCCTGAGGGTGAATGTGATGAACCGACTGGAGACTTGACTGGAAGCTATCTGTAGCGCATATGCTGCCATGTACTTGGCGCCGATATTGTTGATCTCTGTCCCGCCAACTGCCAAGTCCTGGAGGATTGTGAAGGACTTCCACGAAAGGTCTATTCTTTCGCCCCCCAAGGGAACATTGTTCACTACACCGGTTATGTCGAAACTGAGAGTCAGGTTGAGCCACTGGCTGTTGGTTGCGTTGTTTATGGCATTGGAAGTAGCAGTTAGCACAAGATCGTTTACATTGGCCTGAGAGTCTTTGGAGCTGATCGCGTCCTGAATAGTATGGAGTGCGGCCGTAGAGTTTAAGCCCACAAGCGATCCTCTGAGCTGCGGCAAGGAGAAGGAACTCGCGAGCGCTGTTAGGTTTTGTTGGAAGCTCAGACTTATCAGGACAGAGACTTTACCATCGTGAACACTAAGCGCGTAGCTTGGTAAAGCTGGTGTGGCATGGACAGGTCCGGGAGGAAGAGATAGCAACACTAGTGAAATGAGCCCGATCGTCCAAAGTCTGGCTCGCATCGCACGACTCCGTTTGATGGACAGCTATCTGGCAAACGATGCTCTTAAAGGAAGCGCAGCAAGAATGATAGTGTCGATCCCGGAGGATACTTCATGACACGCGATTTCAAGGAACGGAAGCCTCGGGGACTGAGAGATGCGAGGGTGAGACTGGCGGTGGCGATTATAGCTCTCACCATTGCTGGGGTCTTCTTCTTTTTGGAATACCTTCCATCGAACCAATATTCCGGGGGTCTCGTGATCGATTGGCGGGTTAAGCTGCACATACTCGACGTTAGATACATGACCAATTCTACGCCTCCAGCTGGGATAGGAGTGCCTGGCGGCAGATATTGGTACAATCATACCTATGACTCAGTGAACGGCGTTTGGGTAGGCTCCCCCGGTTATGCCCCTCTAAACACCAGGGATGACAGTGGAACGATATACGTCCAGTCAACGCATTGCTGCCCGGCGTACATTTTCACTCTCGGCTACTTTTTCAGCGAATGGGGGAAGCCCCTCAGCAAGTCTTGTGTCTTAAGCTACTGCACGAGCCCTGGTGAAACCATCGTCTATGACAACGACTCAAACGGAATGTACTCGACACCAGACAGGGTGATTTATGCAGCGGGAAATAACATTCCTCCGCTCGGTACTCTTTTGAGCTCTGACTCTAATCTCAAATATGTTGATTCTGACGGAAATAGTCGTTGGGATCCAGGCGAGACGGTCGTCTACGATTCAAACAGCAACGGCCAGTACGACGCGGGCGATGCGATCGCTCAATCGGGAACGTCAAACATTTCGCTGGGCTCCACTCTAAGTTCTGATCCCAAGATCAATTATGTCGAATCCAACGGCGACTCAACCTACGATCTGAGGCAACCTCCTCCGGTGATGTCCGACGGGAAAGACCCAGAGAGATGCGTCAGTCCCCTAATCGGCTTGTCAAATGGCTATGACTGGATAATCATTACGTGGTCCAGCTTATCATCAACGATCTCCGGAAACTGCCTTCTACCCTAGTAGGATCTGACTATGGGCGCCGGGATATGAGATGAGGCCCGAAATTCCTACTGCCGTTAGCTGTTGAGAGACTTGCCGACCAGATGGCATGCTACCCAGTGATTCGGCTCAACCTCGATGAGGGGTGGATCTTCGAGGGTGCACCTCGTATGGACGTATGGGCATCGAGTGTGAAAGTGGCAACCAGGGGGTGGAAAGATGGGGCTTGGAATCTCTCCGCTGATCACCTCTCCAATCCTCTTCGAGGACGGGTCTGGAACCGGAACTGCCGCGATGAGGGCTTTAGTGTACGGATGCAAAGGCATCTTTATGATGGCGTCAACGTCGCCCAGCTCTACGATCCGTCCGAGATACATCACCGCGATCCGGTCGCACATGTGCCTGGCAAGGGCAAGGTCGTGGGTGATGTAAAGGAAGGAAGCACCCCTCTTCTGGACGAGGCTGATCATCAGGTTGAGAATCTCTGCTCTAATGGAGACATCCAGCATGGAGACAGGCTCATCTGCCACAACGAAATCAGGGTCCAAGACGAAAGCGCGGGCCACCGCTACCCTCTGCCTCTGCCCTCCGCTCATCTCGTGGGGAAACCTTAGCATGAACTCTTCCGGGGGCAAGAGTTCAACATCTCGCAGAATCTGTTTGACTCTCTCCTCCAACTCCCCCTCACCGCTGGTGACCCTCTGGATCCGCAGCGGTTCGGCTACTATGTCCTTTATCGTCATCCGTGGGTCCAGTGACTCAAACGGGTCCTGAAAGATAATCTGCATCTTTCGCCGAAGCGGCTTCATCTCTTTGGGCGATAGATTGGTGATATCTTGGCCCTTGTACAGTATCTTGCCCTGGGTCGGGCTCTGAAGCCTAAGTAATAACCGGCCAGTTGTGGTCTTGCCACTTCCACTCTCTCCAACAAGGCCGAAGATCTCGCCTTTTTTCACGTAGAAATCTATTCCGTCTACGGCCTTCACAAATAGGTCAGATGCTGAAAATAGGGTTGTGAAGAATCCTCGTTTTATCGGGAAGTATTTCTTTAATCCTTGCGCCGATACTATCATGCTATCTTCCAAATCTCGTTGCCTCTATTGAGCCTCAATACAGGTAGCAGGACACGTAGTGTTCAGCTGACCCCATCTTCTTCGATTCAGGGAACTTTGTCTTGCAGACATCCATGGCATAGGGGCAGCGCGGGTAGAAAGGGCATCCTGGTGGAGGATTAAGGAGGTCGGGTGGCTGTCCTGGAATAGAGACGAGTTTCTGCTTGTTGCCCTTGATGCTGGGAAATGCTCCCATAAGCCCCTGCGTGTACGGATGCAGTGGCTCCTTGAAAATCTCTCCTATCTCTCCATATTCAACCACATGACCCGCATACATGATGACGACTTTTTCGCAGACCTCAGCAACTATCGAGAGATCATGACTGATCATCATCATCGAAAGCCCAAGTTTCTCCTTAAGACCCCGCATCAATTGAAGAACCTGGGCTTGAACGATGACGTCTAGCGCAGTTCCTGGCTCGTCTGCGATGAGAAGCTTCGGGTTCGACGCCAAGGCCATTGCGATGAGGGCTCTCTGCCTCATCCCGCCGCTGAACTCATGGGGGTAGTTGTTGATGCGCGACGGTTCGACGCCCACCATCTCAAGAAGGCCCTCGGCCCGCGCTCTAGCGTCCGACTTTGGGAGATCTGGTTCATGGGTCTTGATCGCTTCTATGATCTGGTCACCAACTTTGAAGACGGGATTGAGCGCATTCATTGCACCCTGGAAAACTATTGAGATGCCCTTCCAGCGTATTGCTCTCATCTCCTTGTCGCTTAAGGGGACTATATCCGTCCCGTCAAAAATGATCTTTCCCCGTCGAATCTTTCCCCCTCTAGGTAGAAGCTTGAGGATCGAAAGGGCGACTGTGGTCTTACCGCATCCGGACTCGCCTACAACACCGACTGCCTGTCCTTTCTCAACGTCGAAGTTGACGTTTTCAGCAGCTTTGACCCAGCCTCTAAGTGTTCGGTAGTTTGTTGTCAGTCCTTCGACGCTGAGCACTGGCATAGTATTTTTCTCGCTATTACTTCGGTGGGTATCGTCTGCTATCTGATAAGTCTTGGGAGGTGGCTTCACGCTGAGTACATTTTCTGGAAAGTATCCGGATCAGGGACTACCGGCGTCTTCTGAGCCTCGGGTTGAAAAGCTCGTCGAGAGAGTAGCCGATCAGGATAAACGAGAGCGATAACATTGCTATTCCAAGCCCGGGAGGGATGATCCACCACCAAGCGAGGCCGGTGAAGGACTCGCGTGCGGACTCCAGCATCTTTCCCCATGTAATAGCTGTCTGGTCTCCGAGTCCAAGGAAGCTTAGCGCAGCTTCTCCCACTATCGCCGCGGGAACAGAAAGTGCCAAGTTCACGTAGGTTAACCCGACTATGTTGGGAAAGATGTGGCGTGCCAGGATGTAGCTCGTCCCCGCTCCTGACGCCTTGGCCGCTTCTATGAACGGTCTCTCCCTCAGACTAAGAACCTGGGACCTGACCAGGCGGGCAAAACCCATCCAGCCTAGGAAACCGAGGATTAGGATGATGTTCCAGAGCGATGAGCCCAAGACCGAAGCGAGGACTATCAGCAAGGGGAGACTGGGGATGACCAACATCATGTCAGTGAAACGCATCAAGACCTCGTCAACCATCTTTCCGAGAAACCCGGCCAGAAGCCCAATGATCAATCCGACCCCGATCCCAATGATCGTGGCGATAAGCCCCACCATCAAAGAGAGCTGGGTTCCGTATACGAACTGGCTGAATATGTCAGCTCCGGTAAAGTCGGTTCCCATCAGCCCATATGTGTTTCCGTACAAGCTCATGGAGAACTGTTTTATCAGGAAACTGGCCTGAAACTGACCTGGCGGGAGATTTATCATCACAAAGTACCGGTATGCTCCCTTCGCCGAGAAGACGATTTGGCCAAGGTCCGTTCCTGACTGGTAGCCGAGCCGCGCGGCCAGGCCTGGGTCGGTGGAACGAATTGTTGTCTGGGATGTCAGTCCCGGTTTTAGCGTGTCATTCCAGAGAGGCCCCCATTCGCGGACGCCAATCCTATCAAAGAAAACGGCGACCTGTGGTTGCGAGGATCCGAGACTTAAGGAGGAGGGGGTTACGACGAGGGTTCCGAACATCTCGGAGGGTGGCGCACTATATGAATAGTCTAGAGTTTTTCCAACGATGACCGTTCCACCCGCGACCGAGCGGACAGTGACGTTAACGTCATTGGGTCCCAGCGAGGTGGATTGCACGCTGACACCAAGGCTTGACGTGTTAGTGTAGGTGGTTAGTGAGCCAAACTGGGCGTTCTGACTATATCTCGCGTTGCCGTAGATGTAAGATACCCAGAATGGTGGAGCTAATTTTCCGCCCGCCTTCTCAGTCGGGTAGTTGCTTGTTAACAGGGGGGCTGCAGCTGCTGCAAAAACGAAGAGAAGGAGAAGAATTAAGCCGGCAAACGCCAGTCGGTTCTTCACCAGGATAAGGAAAAAATTCTTTAGTCTAATAAGCCTAAACGGCACTCGCTTTTGCAGAGTCAACGGAAAATTTTCACTCGTATTTTATCCTAGGGTCAATTACTCCCAGGAAAATGTCGGAGATGAAGTTGGCAACGATCACGCATAGAGCGATGATATAGAACATGGCTTGCATGACAGGGAAGTCCTTGTAGCTTATCGCGCTGAAGATCCAGTGGCCAAGGCCGTCCCAGTTGAAGACGGTCTCGGTTATGATAGCTCCACCCAAAAGGCCTCCGAAGGAAAGGGCGGCATTGGTGACGATGGGGAGGGACGCGTTCTTCAGCGCGTGCTTGAAAAGCACCTTAGTATTCGACAATCCTTTCGCTCTTGCCGTTGTAATGTAGTCTTCGCTCAGGGATTCTAGCATCGTTGCTCTGGTTAGAAGGAGATGCCCGCCGTAAAAATAGAGCGTCAACACAAGGGCCGGGAGAAAGAGATGCGCTATCCTTGTAGGAATCTGCTGGAGGAAAGGAGGTAATGGTGCCCCGGTGGGAAACGGAGTGACCCCGCCTGGGGGAAACCAGTGAAGGTCTTGAGCGAACACCAGTATGAATATTAGCCCCATCCAGAACGTCGGCAGCGAGTATGTGACGAGGGATGTGGTGACCCAGCCGGTGTCGAATGCAGTGCCCCTTCTCGAGGCTACAAAAACCCCTATGAATATTCCGATCAACAGTGAGAACAGAGTGGAGACTCCCAGTAAGAGGAGGGTGTTGTATAATCGCCCAGTTCCAATCATGTCGTCGAGAATTGGATGACCGGACTGATACGAAACGCCGAAGTTGAAAGTTAGCATGTTGACAAAGTACTTTCCGAAACGCTGAGAGGCTGTGGCGAGCACACAGTGCTGCGTGGCAGGATCGTAAGATGCACAGAGACCAAACTGATTCTCGTACCTGCCAATTATGCTCTTGTCCGTCAACCTAGGATTCTGGAGAAGATTTGCAATTACTCCCTGAGTCCCGGGTATTAACTGAAAAATTGCAAAGTTGAGCGTTATAACAAATAGGATTAATATGAACGTGTTGAACGCGCGCTTCAGAAGGTAACCACGAAGCCCCATCCCAGACGCCTTACTACTCTCGGTACGAGCCGACTGAGCCTAATTTAGCTTTGCGGTGAGAAAACGCCAACTTTTCTAGTTTGCCCAGATTCCTGAAAGCTCGTAAGCAGATCCTACGGATCAGACACGCTCGCCTGCAAGACCTCTTGGAGGTTCTTGCAAGAAGACACCCGACACCAAGGCTAGAGGTCCGAATTGGAGAGATTTGCAGTCAGCTTTTGAGATCTTCTCGCAACAGAGTGTTCTTTGGCCCTCCGGGTATACGTTCGAGAAAAAGAAAAGGGGGAGTTGGAATCCGAGTCGTTACTGTTAGCAGCCGGCGATTGGACAGAAGTACGGGTCTATCTGCGGATCTAGCGCGTTGACCTGAGATGGTGTAAACGGTGTTTGTACTCCGGCTCCGAAATAGAATGCTACCGTGGCAACTTCTCCGATGTCAACGACAGCGGGATCCGTTCCCACGTTGGGAGCCAGCGAGCTCTGGCCTGTGTTCCAGTAGGTGTCGGCCTGTCCGAAGTGGAATGCAATGTCAGCTACGTCGAGAATGTTTACGATTCCATCGTTGTTCCTGTCCGCCCAGCTGAGCTTGTGGAGACTTGTGTTCGGAACGTCCGCACAGCATCGCATGTAGTTGCGGTTCCTGTTGAGTGTTATCGAGCCGCCGAAGCTGACGACCATGGTGCCGGCACTTCCATCAGCATTCCGGCTACATGTACCGCCAACGACGCCTGTGGTGATGTTCTTGCAAATGAATGGTCCGCTGCCGATCATGTCACCCGCTGCCATGGGGTCGAAGGTAATGTCTCCGCATCTGTTTCCAACACCGCCGAGCTTGCCGTCTGTGCCCGTGCACAGGGGTCCCCACCTACTAACGGGTAGTATGGGAACTCCTCCAATGTTCCCTTCATAGAAGGGACTCTGGAGGATCAGTTTCACCTGGACGGTACTGGAGTCGAGGGCTATGGCGTCCTGCATGTTCGCGACACTTGGCGCAAAGATGGCTGAAGGAACAAGGTCCGCGGCCTTTAGACTGAACACGATGTCGGCTGCGGTTACTGGTGTCCCATCGTGGAACTTGAGGTCAGGTCTCAAGTGCCAGATCTGGGTCGTGCAGCCTACCGTCGATATTCCGGTCGCAAGTGCCGTACAGACCTCGGTTGGGTTGAAGCTCTGCGTATGACTGTTAGTCATCCAGTCAACGAATTGTTCGGTAACCTGTCCGGTGACAGAATCAACAGGTCCTACGTTGGGGTTGAGCTGAAGCATAGTGTCCCAGATCTCGAGGATCGGGTCAAAGTCCCAGACTGTAGTAGCCTGGAACGGGTTCAGGTTGTCGGTGTCTTGGGATTCAGATCTCCTTAGGAGTCCTGATGTTCCTCCGCCGCATTTGTATGCTGTCCCTGCAGCTGCGTTTGCTGTTGGGTTGCATCGCATGTTCAGCAACGAGATGAGCCCGCCTTGGGAGCCAGCTTCGAAGCCTGTGCCTCTGCCGTTGGCAAGACTGGAGTGTTGAGGAGCGTTCGATTGCCAATCCCACGACTTTAGTGCTACGAACTGTTCGTAGCGGCTAAAGACAGGGGCGCCTGCGGCCTGAAGAACGCCCTGCACTGCTGCTTGCCAGAGTCCTGCGTAGCCCTTCTGGGCATTGATCGCGAACTCACCCGCCGCGGAGTACGTGTCGTAGCGCGGGTCGCAGAAGAATCGATAGTTGTTGGGGAAGTCTGCTCCCGGGCCTCCGCAGACATTGCTTGCGAACTGGCTGTGAACGAGCGCGTATAGGTGATCAGGGGTCGGTGTGAGGTTGTAGCCTCCGGTGTATAGGCCCCAGCCATCAGGCTTGAACCCGTCACCGAAGATTATTGACGCGATATCGCCGATAGTGTAGTACTGTGCTGTGCAACCTGGCGAGGGAGATTTGAAGCCGTAGTTGATGGCGCACGGTACGTTAGTTGGGGCGGCACCAAGGTTGGCGCCGTTGTTCGCTGTACCGAAGAGGAAGTTCAGACCGTCGGCAATCGTCTGGCCGAAGTCCCGCCTCGGGTTGTGGGTTCTGATGTAAGTGACGACCTGTGTGCTGGTTACTAGGTGGGCGTAGTTTGTCTTGCCGGTCGGGAATTGTGCCTGTGTGCCTTCAGCGGCAAGGACCACATCTACGCATGTCGCTCCAGAAGGAGTTATCGAGAATCCTGGTCCGCCAGCGCTGGTTGGAATTATTAGATAGTCGCACGCGGCTCTGAGGTCGGTGATGCTTGGATATCCTGCGGTCTCTGGTGCGGGCAACGCCGATCCTTGCTTAGCCCACCAGTACGACGATGGGCCGAGGGATGTGTCGTTCAACAGATAGGACTCGTGGCTGTTCGCATAGTCTGTGTTGCATGTTATAGCTGGGAGCCATGCGGCGTGAGCCGCACAGTCTGCTTGCAGTATGTCGCTTGGCAAAGGTTGCCCGTCAGCGGGGTTGCAAAAGCCTGTTCCGACCTTCTGGCTCGGAGGGGCGAATACGTCGTCACAGGCCATGATGTTGCCAGCAGGCTGGCTTGCCGTGAACTGGTGTCGGTTCAGGAGGTGAAGGATCGCCCGTCGGACATCGACTCCGGCAGCGGTCGGCTGCTGGTTGCTCGGGCTATTCCATGCAGAGTTGAACTGGACTGTTGTTGCTGTGTTACTTCCGATTGAGACTGTGCATGTGGCCTGGGCTGAGGGCAGACAGTTGGCGAAGACATTGTTGCTGACTACGTAGCTACCCTGTAATGCGCAGGGAAAGACATAGACGCCGTTAGGCGTGCCATTTGCCTTAGCCCCTGAGTCCATTGTGGTGAAGGTCTGCGGACCGGAAATAGTCATGTTGTTGAGACTGGGGAGGCTGGCACTGTCTCGGGTGACGATTGCGCCGGTTTCAGTGTTGAAAAGTGTGACTGTCACTGAACCGAAGCCCGGTGTACATCCAGTCCCGCTGGTGGGTGTGCCGAGGCTCACCGCTGGTTTGACCCTCGCAGTGAGCTGCGATACACCGAAAAGCGCGGGGTGGCTGTTGATGTCAAGCTGGAAGATGCCGTACTCTGTCGTCTGAGTCCCTAGGAAGAAGTCTGAGAAGGTGTGGTAACAGTTGGGATCGTTCGTTGTAGTACATTGTATGTTAGTGTTGAAAGCTGGCCAGTCCGTGACGTCGATTTCTCCCGACTGGAAATGCTGAAAGGTCGTGGAGAAGTCTGAATAGAACTGCATGACCAACGTGTCGGTAGCGGGTCCGAATGGCGACCATGCTGTCGGGGTAACTAGTTGGTCCACTGCGTGTACCGATCTGATATATGCGCCTGGTAGAGCTGTCAAAATCGTTATGGCTAGAACTAGAACTATCACTGGTGTCTGTAGTCTCATTATTTTTTCCTCGAAATGGGTTCGAGGGCGATTGTCCTTTTAAGATTATCCCCCAGAGAGGTCGCTTCGGATACCCCGAGGTGGACCGGGGAATCTGACGCGTCACTCGATCTCTTCTGCTCTTAATCTTCGCCTTAGAACAATCACGGCAACCGGGATTGCAATAAGGGCGGAGATGCCACCGATTATGGGAATGTAGGGAACGTTTGAAGGTTCGATTATCGTAAAGAGCGACTTAACCACGCTGTCCATTGGTGGTTTGTTGAACGGATGGTCCACCAACGCGACATCAACCTCGTATGTTCCGAGGCCGAGCTCTGAAGTGGGCAAAGTTGCGTTGTAGATCTTTTGATGACTGGCTCCGGGGAGAATGGTCTGGTTTGTGAATGGTGGAGGGATCAGCTTGGTCGGGGGGCCGTAGGAGATGGTCAGGTTGAAAGACTCCACAAACGTCCCAGGGTTCAGTACCGTCACGATAATGTGCAGTGTGTCAGCTGGATTCAAGATTGCCTGGGGAGAACCATTCAGCGAGACAGAGTGGATCTCGATCGCATGGAAGGGTGCCAGAGAGACCGTCAACAGTTGTGACCTCATATCCGTGTAGCCTGTGTCATTGTCTGCTACAGTTAGGAGAACCGTATAGTTTCCCTGATAGCGAAACGCGTGCGGAAAAAGCGGTCCTGTATAGCCGATACCTCCTTCTCCAAAATCCCACCTATAGGTGGCAATCCGGCTGGGGTGCACTCCAGGTCTGTTGTCAGCGTCGAAGCTAGCGGTTGCGTTAAACGTTACCTCCTGGCCCGCAGCAATTTTCGTGGGGGACCAATTGAACAGTGCGACGGGCGGGAGCCTTGTCGGGCCGATCACGTTCCTGAAATAACCATCAGTAGTCGTCACGTTAGTCTCCACCGGATTCGTCGATGTAGAAGTGCTGACGACTAGCCTAGTCCAATTAGGGGTATAGCCGTCGGCACCCTGAGCCGACTGAGCGGGGTCTGGGACTGCTGCCGCCAGGACCAGCGGGCTCGCACCGTATCCGTTGACGCTAAATGTGACGTGGAACAGCGTCCCACTTCCCGAAACGGTTGTTGCACCGAAGTTCGCTACGCTGAGACGAACAGCGCCCGCTATGTTATGGTATGAAGCTTGAAAAGGACTGGGAAATATAGTTCCAGTGGAATAATCGTACGACGCTACTGTGATGTATGTAGGGTCGTAGAAGAGGGCAGTCTCGTAGGCGTTGAAGTTTGGAGCGTTTGCAATATTGATGTCGATGGTAAACTCGGCTCCTGGCCCCAAAGACGTGTCCGTTATGTTGTTTGTTCCGTATAGGTTGCTGAACACGCTTACGACGGCAGGAGGAACCGGTTGGCCTTTGACATTATCCATAGGGAGAATGGTGATGATCAGTATGGAAGAAATGGCTAGTAGGATAAAGAAGAGCGTTGTAAATCGAGGCTTCACCTGTCAATCCTCTGAAACGGATTTTTTCCGAGGGCGACTTAAAAGTTTATGCGAGCCAAGGAGTTACACGAGCAATGGAATAGAATTCCTAGCAGGTCAAGGTAGTGAAGTTCTACCTCCGAGTAGGCGACCCCGGCGGTAGTAGCACCTTTTTCGGCGTCGTCTTCCGCCTTCTTAGAAATAGCAAGAGTCCGGCTAAGACTGCCAGTGCTGCCACGACTCCGCCGCCGATCAGGAGCAGAGATACTCCCTCTGGAGCAACGGTCACTGTATGCGATACGGTGAACGTGCTTCCGAAGGAATCTGTTATTTTCAGCGTTACGTTGTAAGTCCCTGCGGCAGAGTAGGTGTGTGCTGGGGAACTCCCGGTGCCGTTGTTACCGTCGCCGAAGCTCCATGAGTACGTGTACGGACCAGCACCCCCAGAAGCTGCTGGGGTGAACGTTGCGGATTGGCCTGGCGTGGGTGAAGCTGGACTCAAGCTGAAGTCTCCTGTCAACAACTGTTGCGCGACATCTACGGAGGCTGTGCCTATTTCCTTGATCTTTGAAGGCACACTCGCACTCGGGGTTGTTTCCTGGGCGATGACTTTGACATTGAAGACACCTGTAGAGCTGTAAATATGCGTCAACGTCAAGAGCGTTAACCCCCCTGTTTGAGTAACGCTCGTTCCATCACCGAAGAAAACCTGGTAGGTGAAACCACTTGCTCGAAAGCCTGTAGGATAGCTTGAAGCATAGGTCACCGTAATCGGAAAACCGATCGATTGTCCTTGTAGCTGCGCCTTAGGGGAGGGACTCACAGCTACTGTAAAGGCCGGCGTCGTACCAGTGACATTTACGGCAACTGGTGCGGTTACGGTGTTGGGATTCGGAGAGATCTGGGATACTGCAGTGTCAGATATCGAAAGAAGATCATTGTAGACGCCTGCAAAATTGTAGGTGACTGAACTAACTGTGCTCGTCTGGGTTATCGCGGGAGGGTTTTGCGAAACTATGGAAATTGGGGTGTCGCATACTGTCTTGACGGTAGGGCTGCCTGGACAGAACCGCCAAGATCCGGAATAGCCTGATGACGTGGTGACAACGCCGCCCAGCCAGAGGGCACTGAACGCTGCGGAGGCGGTTCCTTGGGTCGCGGTCGTCGGACCTGCTGCTGCGACGGCGAGCGGAAGACGCTTGGTAGAGGTTACGAAGTGAGGCGTTGTTGCCGAGTCGGTAACGAGCAGGGTCACGCGGTTGATGATGGGGGGCGGAGCAGTGACTGTTACGCTAGCACCCGAAGTAGATATCTTTGGAACATATGTGGGAGAGTCCTGGCTACTAAAGTCCCATGAATATGTGAACGCGCCAGTGCAGTTTCCGCAGCTTGCTGTCGCCGTGAAAGTTAGTGGTGAGCCGGGGACCTCCGGGTTCGGCGAGAATGTCCAGGAAGCATTGTAACCGTTCGTGAAAGAGTGCACTCCATTGATCAGAGCAAAGAGAGCATTGGTACTCAGTGCACCGTTCTGAGTTGTGTGACGAATATCAACCCCGGTAGAAGGGTCGATAATGACATTTTTCGTCGGGTTGGTGGAGAAGTTGATGAAGGAGGTGCCTGCGCCTACGACGTCAAAGCGTATCCTGAAAAGCGTCTGAGTGGTGGCAGTACAGATGGGATTGACCCCGGTGTCGCAACTGCCGCCGGGACCCACGGTAATGCCTAGAAGTGCCTGAGCGATTCTGACCTGGCCTTGAATATGGTCGATGGTCAGCGCAGTCGTTACGGTGCATTGTGGATTATTCCCGCAGCCAATGTTACCTCCGAAGGTGAGACCCGACTGGTCGACGAGAACGGCATCTAGAACATGCGGATCGTAGCCGATAGTCTCATCAAAGGCGTTGATGCTCACGTTAAGATTTGTGATTATGATGTCAGCGGTGAACCCCCCGCCGGAGCCCGCTGGCCCGGTACTGGGATTGTCCGAGACGAGAGGATCTAGAGCACCATCACCGTCCACGTCGCCCGCCCACTGACAGCTATTGTCGAGGGTCCCATCGCTGTCCTTGGTGGTTATTGGAGCGGGGAAAGGAATAGGAGGATCGGCCGAGGCACCATAAGCACAGTCAATGCCTAGGATATTATTGCTCGGGGCGGCGGAGACTGGTGGTACGCGGGGCAGCAATGTCAGGTCGAGGCCGAGAATGTGAACGACGGGTCCCGCTGTTGTAAGAATCCAGAACAGTACTAGGCAAGAGAGGAGGCGCCGAGCGGTGCGCCCGGTTCCTAGTGAAGATTGCAAAGGCAACTTTGTCATTGTGGAGCTTCAGTTTTTGCTCTAATATAGTTTGGGACGTTTGTGGACATTCAACGGATGATCCGGATCGTGGTCAATTCAAATAGGAGGGCGGAACTGGACTGATCGTGAAAAAAACTCTGAACTCTCCCGCTTCTCCGACAGACTTGTGTTCGGGTCCGCTACGGTAATCGATCTAGTCGTCATCTTCCTGAACGTTTACGCTGAGATGGGCGACTACTCGGTCGCTCTTGCTCGTTCCCTTGATCACGATGGTGGCGGTGAAGGTTCCTGAGCTGTCGTAGTCGTGGGTCGCTTTGCAGGTACCGGAAGTTCCCCGAGATACTGCTGATTCATCGTCTCCGAACTGAAAGAAGCACTTGAAGGGTGCAGTGCCACCGGTGAACTTGGCTGTGAACGTCACGGTCTGCCCCACTAACGGGCTGGTGCTGGAAACCGTGATACTAGTCGTTGCTAGAGCCGGGAGTGAAAATGTGAGGTTGAGTGTGCCGCCAGCTGAAACTTTCAGGGTTTTGATGACGCGAAGCAGTATCGTGTCTCCTTGTGTTATGGTGACATTTTTGACTAGATTGAATTGGTTGGTCTGTGGGTTGATGAAGGTGACAGTGTTCTGGCCTCCAGATATTACGAAAGTTGTAATGTCGATTGGCCCGAAGCTGGTAAAGGTCAGTCCAAGAGTGATGTCTGTGACGTGTTGGCCGTTGACGAAGACCTGGAGATTCCCTGGACCTCTACTGGGGCTCTGAGGAGCCTGCACTTGGAACGTCAACAGGACATGGGTTACTGTGACAGAAGTTACAGTTTCCCCTGCCGTGGCGGATCCTGTGGAACCGCTGTTGTCTGTGGCGGTTACCATAATGGTGAAAGAGTTGGCCGAACCGTACATGTGAGTATCGGATGTAGCAGTGCCCGAGAGATTGTCGATTGCTAATCCGTCACCCCAGTCGACGGCTATGGACGAGACTGTGCCATCAGGATCGGCAGTGGCGAAGGTAATTGTGACAAGTTGTCCAATGTTCGCGGGGTTCGGAGAGACATTTGAGATAGTCGCGGTCGGAGGCCGATCATTAATCGTCGCCATCGTCGTGCCCGATCCTGGTCCAGCAGCATTCGTTGCTGTAACGGTTATTGTGAAAGTCTGTGATTTTAGATTTCCAGTCGATGTGTAAATGTGATGATCAGATGTGGCCGTTCCCGCAAGACTGTCGAGTGTTGTTCCGTCACCCCAGTCAACTGTTATGCCGGTGACCGTTGTAGTGCTGGTAACAGTGAAAGTCACCATGATTATCTCGCCTGTGTTGGCCGCGTTGGGGGTTGGACTGTTCACGGTGACGGTGGGAACGGCGACTGGTGCCGTGACGGTTAGCGAGAACTGTGGGCTCGCAGCACGAGTGGCTCCACCACCAGCACAGCTCACGCTGATCGTGTACGTGCCAGCAGGAGTAGCACTAGTGGTCGCAATAGCCACTGCCTGACTGGCCCCAGCAGCACTAGGCATCAGACTGAAAGTCAACGGAACAGCCGACAAACCCGCCACCGCAGGCGACGGAAGAGACACACTACAAGCAGCCGAAGTCGACGTACCAGAAACCAAAGTGGCCACGACATCAGGCGAACTAGAACCACCAGCCGTGACAGAAGCACTAGCCGGACTCCAAACAACACCAAAATCGAAAGCTGCGGCTGTGACTGTGAGCTGGAAGTCGGCCGTGTGAGTGCCGACTCCACCTGTGCAGCTCACGCTAATGGCATAGGTTCCACCCGGTGTGAACACGGTGGTCGAGATCGCTACAACCTGTGTAGCACCAGGAGCGAGTGCGGGTGTAATGCTGAAGGATAATGGGGAGGCAGATAATCCCGTAACCGCTGGAGATGGAAGGCTCACTGTGCAAGTGACTGAAGCAGCAGTGCCGCTTGTCAACGTGGCAACCAAGTTAGGCATCGTGCTAGCGCCATCAGCAGTCGTAGCGCTTGTAGGACTCCAAGCGACCGTATAGTCGAAGCCCGCGGCAGTGACTGTCAACGAGAAGTCGGCAGTGTGAGTACCCACACCACCGGTACAACTGACACCGATGGTATAGGTCCCAGCCGGAGTGAGTGTTGTTGTCATGATCGTTACAGCTTGAGCAGCACCCGGCGCGAGATCAGGGGTAATGCTGAATGAAAGTGGACTAGCAGAGAGACCCGTTACAGCCGGAGATGGAAGACTAACAGTGCACGTGACCGACGCGGTCTGACCACTCGTCAAAATACCAACAAGATTCGGTGTGGTGCCAGAACCTGCGGCTATTGTTGCACTTGTGGGACTCCAAGCAACCGTATAGTCGAAACCTGCGGCGCTAACTGTTAGCGAGAAGTTCGCGGTGTGAGTGCCAACACCGCCAGTGCAACTCACACCGATGATGTACACGCCAGCAGGAGTAAGCTTAGTGGTGGAAATCGTCACAGCCTTGATCGCGCTGGGAGTAAGAGCTGGAGTGATGCTGAAGCTGAGCGATGATGCGGATAGACCTGTTACAGCCGGGGACGGCAGACTAATGGTGCATGTGACTGAAGCGGTGGTACCACTTGTCAGAGTAGCGACAATGTTCGGTGTGGTGCTGGAGCCAGCAGCGACAGTATTACTGGTTGGGCTCCAGGCAACAGTGTAATCGAAAGCTGCAGCTGTGACAGTTAGCGAGAAGTTCGCGGTATGAGCACCAACACCACCCGTACAACTGACAATAATCGCGTACGTTCCACCCGGAGTGAACACGGTCGTAGAGATCATTACGGCCTGAGAAGCACCGGGAGCAACGACTGGACTAATACTGAACGACAGCGGGGAGGCTGATAGTCCGGTCACAGCCGGGGATGGAAGGCTGACGGTGCACGTAACAGCAGAAGTGGATCCGCTCGTCAACGTGGCAACCACATTGGGTGTAGTACTAGCGCCTGCAGCGATGTTAGAGCTCGTTGGACTCAAGGCAACTGTATAGTCGAAGCCCGCGGCAGTGACTGTCAGTGAGAAGTTTGCAGTATGAGTTCCGACGCCACCCGTACAGCTGACGCCGATAGCGTAAGTGCCCGTGGGAGTAAGCGTAGTCGTCGAGATCGTTACCGCTTGTGAAGTACCGGAAGCGAGAGCAGGCGTGATACTGAACGAAAGTGGATTCGCAGATAGACCAGTGACTGCGGGAGATGGAAGAGTGACGGTGCAGGTGACCGAAGCGGCCTGACCGCTGGTCAAAGTAGCAACAACGTTAGGAGTTGTACTCGCGCCCGCAGTGATGGTATTACTGGTTGGACTCCACGCTACGGTGTAATCGAAGGCTGCAGCAGTGACACTAAGTGAGAAGTTCGCAGTGTGACTGCCAACTCCGCCTGTGCAGCTAACGCTGATAGCGTACGTGCCGCCGGGAGTGAACACTGTGGTCGAGATCGCTTCGACTTGTGAAGCGCCAGGAGCGAGTGCAGGTGTCAGGCTGAACGACAATGGCGATGCGGATAGACCAGTGACCGCTGGAGACGGAAGACTGACGGTACAAGTCACAGAGGTAGCAGTACCGCTCGTCAATATGGCAACAACATCCGGCGAAGTACCAGCACCAGCTGCAATTATAGCGGTCGTAGGACTCCAGGCAACACTGTAATCGAAAGCTCCAGCCGTAACTGTCAACGAGAAGTTGGCAGTATGTGTGCCGACACCACCTGTACAACTCACGCCAATAGTGTAGGTTCCACCAGGAGTGAACACAGTGGTAGAGATCGTTACAACCTGTGTAGCGCCAGCGAGTGTGGGTGCGATGCTGAACGAGAGCGGACTGGCCGATAGACCTGTAACCGCTGGAGATGGTAGACTGACAGTGCACGTTACTGCAGTTGTGGTCCCTGATGTCAAGGTAGCGACAATACTGGGTGTCATGCCAGCGCCAGCAGCGATCGAAGCACTTGTGGGACTCCAAGCAATAGTGTAATCGAAAGCTGGTGCCGTGACGGTTAGCGAGAACTGTGGGCTCGCAGCACGAGTGGCTCCACCACCAGCACAGCTCACGCTGATCGTGTACGTGCCAGCAGGAGTAGCACTAGTGGTCGCAATAGCCACTGCCTGACTGGCCCCAGCAGCACTAGGCATCAGACTGAAAGTCAACGGAACAGCCGACAAACCCGCCACCGCAGGCGACGGAAGAGACACACTACAAGCAGCCGAAGTCGACGTACCAGAAACCAAAGTGGCCACGACATCAGGCGAACTAGAACCACCAGCCGTGACAGAAGCACTAGCCGGACTCCAAACAACACCAAAATCGAAAGCGGGCGGATAGACGGTAATCATCTGGGAAGTTTTTCTGGTCTGAGGTGTAGGGGTTGTGGAATCGGTTACCGTCAGTGCAACCGTGAAGGAACCACTTGTCGCATACGAGTGGGTTGGACTCTGCAGGGTGGATGTTGAGCCGTCGCCGAAATCCCAAGCGAAGGAGTACAGCGGATTCCCACCGGTGACTGTCGGGGTGAAGGTGATCTCCTGCCCTGCGGAAGGTAACGGAGGCGAGAATGTGAATGATGCAGCCAGCGGAGGAATTACCGTGATGACTGAAGAGTAGCCGTTCTCTTGGATCTTGTTTGGGGCCGCGTTACCGGTCTCTTGTGGTGTAACCCTGACGATGAAGGTGCCGCCGAGGTTGAATGTGTGCGAAAACGTGACTGAAGTTCCGCTGCTAACTGTGTTAGTGCTCCCGTCACCAAAGTCGAAGAAATAGTTGAAGCTGGTTGACTTGAATCCTGGCGGGTAGGTGCCAGCGTAAATTACCGATACAGTAAAATCAACACTCTGCCCGGCATTGATGGTCGTCAAGCTCGGGCTGACTGTTACCGTGTAAGCCGGAGTGCTACCAGTAACGTTGACCGGTACAGGAGCAACTCCGGTGTTGGCGGTGGGAGATATCTGCGACACAATTGTGTCGGATAAGGAGAGAAAGTCGTTGTAGAGACCTGCAAAGTTGAAGATGACTGAACTGACGGCGCTCGTCTGAGTTATGGATGCACCGCTCTGGGAGACGGCGGAGCTCGGAGTGTTGCAGACCAACTTGTTCAGGTTGGTGCCTGGACAGAAGCGCCACAGTCCTGAATAGCCTGATGTGCTGGTGACGACACCACCTAGCCAGATCCCATTGAACGCTGTCGACGGCGCTCCTTGGGCGACGGTCGTGGGGCCTGTTGCTGTAACGACCAGGGGGAGAAGCCTAGTGGCTGACGCTTTGTGAGTTCCATCTGTAACAGTCAGGGTCACTCGGTGGATCACTGGAGGAGGGGGCGTAACTGTCGCCATCATTCCAGTAGCGTCCACTTTCGCCGCATATGTCGGTGAGTCAAGGCTACTGAAGTCCCAGGTGTACGTTAGGGTCCCAGTGCAGTACGTGCAGGTGACAGAGGGAGCGGAGAAGGTTAGAGACTTTCCTGGAACCTCGGGGCTCGGACTAAAAGTCCAGTTGACCTCGAATGTGCCCCCAACGACACCGTTGATCGCGCTGAAGAATGTGTCAGTGCCTAGAGCACCGTCCTGGCTTGTGTGTGGAACCGAGCACGGACATGTGATAACGTTTTTCGTCGGGTCTGTGGAGAACTTGATGAATCCTGTACCCGCGCCCACGACATCGAAGCGTATCCTGAAGAGCGTCTGGGTGGGGGAAGTGCAGTCAGGTTTCGCTGTGATAGAGCAAGAGCCGCCGGGGCCGACGGTAATACCGAGAACAGCCTGAGCCAAACGAACAGTACCACCGACCCGGTCGATCGTGAGCGCAGTGGTAACAGTGCACGACGGGTTGATTGCCGGGTTGCATCCAAGGTTTCCACCGAAGGTGAGACCCGACTGGTCGACGAGGACAGCATTCAGAACGTGCGTATCATAACTAATGGTCTGGTCGAAACCGTTGATACCGAGGAGGCTCGGGTCGAGGCTCGTGATTATGATGTCAGCCGTGAATCCGCCGCCAGAGCCCGCTAGCGCAGTGCTGGGATTGTCTGAGACGAGAGGGTCTGGAGCGGTGTCGCCGTCCACATCGCCCGCCCACTGGCAAGAAGTGTTGAGGGTCCCATCGCCATCCTCGGTAGTTATGGGCAAGCCGGTGGCGTCTAGTGCGCCATAGGCGCAGTTAATGCCTAGATTGTTTGGATCGGCTGCGGTCGCGAAGTGAATGCTGTGCGGTGGAGTTGCGGTTCCGATAGGATGCGCTGGGACATTGAGGTTCAGCAGGCCGCTGAGGAGGATTATTGCGATAATGAAGGTCTTTGCCTTGAGCATATGACCGGGACAGCTTCTTGACGGCTTGTCAGGATTGTTGACCTTCGACAAAACAGATTAGGACTTTGTGTCAAGTGTTAGTTAAGAGTTACTGGGTGAACCTGCATCTGTATATCTGTCGGTTACTCCGGGGTTACAGATAAGGCGCAGGCATTCTGAAGTAGTCCTGTTGCGCTGGGTTCTCGAAAGTGTCGATCTATCTGGCAACTAGCGGCGTCGACTCCACCCTCGCTTGAGATACATCAGCGCGCCCAACAGGACGACGGGGACGATGGTGACCAGTAGGATTGTCCTGATTGCATCGGGCGAGGTTGAGGGGTTGCCGGTAACCGAGAGAGTTCTGGATGCGGTAAGGGTTAGGCCCATCGAGTCCGTAACGTTGAGTCTAACGCTGTATTGTCCGGGAGACGTATACGTGTGTGTTGTCGGAGCTACGATTCCGGGAGCATCGAGAGAACTACTGTTTACGAAGGCGTCGCCGAACCCCCATTGGAGGCGATATGGCGAAGTCCCACCGCAGACTGTCGGGGTAAACGATACCGGGACGCCGGCTGTCGCTGTGGTGGCCGTGAAGCTGGCTAGGAGGGGGAGAGGCGTGTCGCTTGGAGTGTCAAGGTACGGGGTCGTCAGAGCAACACTCTGGGCTTGGGCAGGTATCGGAGGGGGGGAGCTTAGAGTATAGCCGGCTCCGACCGTGACAGGGTAGATCAACCGTGCCTCATACGACTGGTCAAGTGTAGTATTCAAGTGGGCGATTATCTCCGGATAATATGTTGCCTGCTGCGTGCCGGCAGGAGTGTAGAGCGTCATTGTCGAGTTGAAGTTCGTGATATGTTGTGAGCTACTAAGCTGATCTGTGCGCGGAGCGAAACTGTAGTTTGCTCCCGAAGGTCCAGGCCAGCTGCTGAGAATCAGCGTAACATACCCGTCACCGAATGCGTTAACTTTCCAGACTGTGACCTTCACGGACACTTTCTGGCCTACGGGAAACGGTGAGGGCGGTGGATCGGCGGTTATCCGATACGGACGTCGGTTGTCTATCCAAGCCGAGGCCGCAGTGTACGCGAGGGGTAGGCCGCAATTGTTTGAGTAGCCGAAGAGCCGAGATGATTGCATGATCGCGAACTGGCTTTTCCCACGGCCTATGATCTGAAAATGCACTTTGAACAAGACTCCCGAGCCGTGTGCTCTGAGGCTCGGGTCGACCACAACCATTGCTAGATGTAGGATGCCCTGGTTCGAGTCGACGGTGCTGTTGAGTACTAGACTGTTGGATTGTGTAGTGTTGGCATAGACGCAAGTGTCATCTCGAGAACAGTTGGGCCCGTTGTAATCGTAACCAAGAATTCTGTAGACTGTTGTACTGTAGTTCAGCGAGATGTCGAAGCCTTGAAGACCGCCGGCGGACGAGCTGGTTACGTCCGGGAGGTTGGATACTCTGACAGTGACGTAGATCTCGCCCCCAGGCTGGTTCGGAGCGAGGTCGGGATCAGTAACGTTCGTCGTCCTATAGGTATCGATGAAGACTCCTAGCTGAACCAGTGTCTGAGTGTCAGAGTGCGCAGGCGGAGGGATGGCAACGATGAGAAGCGCGGGTAGAAGGATCATGAGAATACCGCCGCGCGATGAATTCAAGATAGTTTCCCAGTCAATAATGGCTGGCCGGGGGAATAAGTATTCCCAAGCTCGGAAGTCAGTTGGAGGTCGAAAGATTGCTTTCTATTCCGAGACATCCCCATCTTCGAGAGGAGACAAGGTTTGTTAGACCGATTTTCCAAACCAGAACGCTACGATAGCGACGTCGAGAATGTCGATCCTGCCGTCATAGGTCAGATCGCAAGCAGGATCCCAGTTGGGGCTTCCAGGGACAGAGCCGAACGAATAAGCGACTCTGGCGACATCCAGTACGTCAACTCTTCCGTTTAAGTCAACATCTCCTCGTAGGGTCAGGATGATTCTTGGACCAGTCATGTTGTTATCGGTGGTGATGAACTCGTAGGGGACTGGTGGGATGTTCGCGGAGACCACGTACTTACCGTATGGTGCGGCGCTTGTGTTCCAGACGAAAGTGTACGTGTTTGTGAGGGATGAGGCCAATGTCAGCGTCTTCGTGCCGGCGTTGAACGCCGTCTTGTTCGTGAACAGGACGTTCAACTGAAAGTTCTCGCTAAACGCGCCAGTGTTCGCGACGGTGACGTTGACGGTGAGCAGCCGGCCGACTCTGAGAGTTGATGGGCCGGCGGTGATCTTGGTCACGGCGACATTGTGATAGGGAATCGTGTTCGTCGCGACGTAGTAGATGTTCCAGTAGCCGTCGGGGTCGCGATTGGTCCTCCAGAAGACGTAGACCCTGCTGTCTCTAAACTGGCCTAGGCTGGGCTGGAGGTCGTCGAAGCAGAACGGGTCTACACAAGCCGTGTCGTTTGTGAGAGCCGTCTCCGCAGCCCAGCCGGCACCGTTGTTGGTCGAAGTGATGTAGAAGAGGTCGTGCTGGAAGCAGCCTCCACCCAGGCAGAAGTACGGGAGGCTCCTTGACCAGGCGATCCAGATCGTGCCATTTGAGTCCTGGATCCCACTGGGCCCAGAGTCAGGCGACGAGGACGATGTCAACTGGACCGGGGGCGACCAGGTGGCGCCGTTGAAGGTTGCGTATTCGATGTGGACGGTGGTCTGGAGCGTGTCTAGCGCCTGGGACCAGATGGCCCAGATTTTTCCATCGCGAGCCTGGAAGACCGCGGGCTCTTGGTCTCGCACGGGTAGAGGGTCGAAGGTGAGCGCAGCTTCGCTTGACCAAGACCCGTTGCGGTTTACTCTGTAATAGATATTGGTGCCGGCGGAAGTCTGCCGGTCGTAGAAGACCCATAGACTGCCATCACTCGCCGCCAGTATCGTGGAATCCAGCTCGTCGCCAGGAGCGTTAGTGAGCTGATAATCCGCGGACCATCCTGGGGACAAGTTGAACCTTTTCAGAAAGACCTCGAAACTTCCGGTTCGATTTGACGAGTAGGATAGATATATCGTCCCGTTCTTTAACTGCGCAGCCGCAGGACGTACATTCTGAATCGGAGGAGGACAAGTCACGCCACAGATCTGCCCTTGGACAACCACCTGGTCAGCGGACCACGAGGACCCGTTATTGATCCTATAGTCGATACTACCATTGAATGCGTTTGACAACGGCGCCGACGTCCAGAAAACCCAAGACTTGCCATCAATCGATGAAAGAACCGAGGGGCTAAAGTCGTACGTGGCTGTCGACGTGAACCGAACGAAGCTGGACAACGTAGTGCTGAGAGAGGAACGGACAGCGGCAGCGGAAGCTGGGAGCGGGGAGCTGATATCTCCCGCCAGGAGAACTCCGAGGAATAGCACTACCACTGCCAGTTTTCTTGTCATTTTAAGGTCCCGTCATTAGGTTAGGTCTCCCCAAAAAAGCATGGGGGCATGGGAGTTTATCTTGACTTTTAGTGTTTTACCCTGCTGTGAAGCTTCCGGACCGGATTCCGCCAGTTCCAGAGACGATTGCCGCCCCTTTCACTGCCGGAGTGGTTGCGCCGTTGGTCGGCGGGACTGGTACAGTGCCTGAGAATGTTAGAGTTGCTGTGAACGTATAGACGCCGGCGGTTGTGGGTGTGAAGCTGAGCCGTATCTGTCCTATTACACCTGTGCTCGAGCCTGCTGGGATTGTTATGCTGGTGGTGAGTGAGGCCACGGCGGCACCGGGACCCCTGAATATGTCAATTTTCACTGTTACAGTCATGTTGAACGCCGATGGGTTGTCCGCGTTTATCCTGAAGGTCTGTGTGCTTCCCGCGCTTATGGAAGACTTAGAGATGACACCGCGCCCTGAAAACTCGGGGCTTGGCTGTACGATGACGAAGTGGGATACTGTGAAAGTGCTTGTTGGGGTGTCGCTGTCAGTCACTGTCAGGGTGACGGTGAAGTTGCCTGCGGCGATGTAGGTGTGTGCTGGGTTGCAAGAGCTCGTGTCGAGGGCGCTGCCGTCCCCGAAGTTCCATGAGCACGAGTAGGGCTTTAGTCCTCCTACAATCGTGCTGACAAAGCTGGTCTTACCCACTAGTGTGGTGGTTGGGCCAAAGTTTGCCGCAAGACTTCCTACGCGTATGACGATGTCCGTGTCCCTCTCGGGTACGAGATGCGAAGATCCGCCGATGGTGATGTCATAGACGCCTGGTTTTGCGGAAGAGGTGACATTGATGGTCACGATGGATGTGTAGGTCGGATTACCGAAGCCGGGCGCAAACCCGACGTCGATACCTCCGAAGAACGCATTCCCGTTGATGCAGGCTTGGTTGCACGCGGCTAGATCAACTTCCTGGGTTGTGCCCGCTATAATTGTTGCTGTGACGGTTGCCGTAATGCTCGTGAGGACACCAGAGGGGACAGCTGCTTCAGTAGCACTTGTACAGTGGGTGTTGCACATGATCGAGAGCGCGTAATCGAAGACCGAGGTCACACCGGACAAGCCTATCTCTTGAATGTGGGCTGGAGCGTTGTTGCCGGTCTCGGCGGCCACGACTGTGGTTACGAAGTTGCCGGGGTCAGTGTATGTGTGGGTTGCAGAGGCAGTCAAGCCGCCAGAGACCGTTTGAGAAGATCCGTCGCCGAAGTCGAACGCATAGCTGAAGAGTGAAGATTGGAACTGGGTCGGATATGTGGAAGCATAGGTTACAGCCGCGTTGAAGGTAATGGCAGCACCGGCCTCAATTGTTTTCGTACAGTTGCAGGTGACAGCCACAGTGTACGCTGCTGGCGTGCCTGTTACTGTGTAGAGGTTATGGACGACCACCGGGTCAGAGATGGTGAATGCGGTATTGTAGCTGCCCGCGAAATTGAATGTAACGGCTGGAACAGTGCTCGACTGACCGTTTGTGGTTACAGGAACGGTTGGGTTGCTGCAGACACTCGTGACAGAGGCGCTTCCTGGACAGAACAGCCACGATCCCGTATAGGGAGGAGTGCCACCAACCCACGTCGCTGTGAAGGGAGCCGAAGCAGTTCCGGTACCTGTGCTAGCCGGTGGAGTCGCAGCAGCAGTGAGAGGTAGACCGCGAGTGGCGAATGCCTTGTGAGCTCCGTCGCTAACGGTCAATGTCACACGGCCTATCACCGTGGGTGGTGCGGTGACGGTCACGGAGGACCCGGTCGCGTCAACCTTTGCAACATAGGTAGGCGAGTCAACGCTACTAAAGTCCCAGCTGAACATCAGAGTTCCAGTGCAATAGGCACAACCTGCCGTCGCTGAGAAGGTTATAGGCGAACCCGGAACCGGTGGATTGGGTGCGAAACTCCAGAAGACGATGAACGCGGCGACCGTAGACTGGCTGTTGATTAGACTGAAGAGAGCGTTGGTGCTTAGTGCTCCGTCCTGAGCGGTGTGGGCAACAGCATTGGGGTTCGTCAGGATGTGGGCCGTGAAGCTGATCGCGCCAGATCCGGCGCCAACAACATCAAAGCGTATCCTGAACAACACCTGGTTAGCAGATTGACAGTTCGGATTTGCAGTGGTGTTGCAGATTCCGCTGGGTCCAACGGACGAGGCCAACAGGGCCTGGGCGAGTCGAACCTCGCCGATACCCTGGTTGATCTCGGTCACGGTGGTCAGAGTGCATTGTGGATTCGCGGCTGGACAGCCAACGTTTCCACCGAACACCAGACCACTCTGATCTATGGCTTGAGCGTTGAGAGTGTTGGTATCATAGTTTATGGTGATGTCGAACCCGTTGAGCATGGTGTTGAGGTTGTTGACGACGATGTCAGCGGTGAAGCCACCGCCCGAGCCTGCGGGTAGGAGAGTGGGATTGTCGGCGACTAGAGGATCGAAGGCACCGTCGCCGTCGATATCACCGGCCCAGTCGCAAGAAGTGCTGGCAATGCCTGTGCCGTCCTTTGTAGTGATGGGTGTGGGGAATGCACCGGTCGAGGCACCGTAACCGCATGCAACTCCGAGGAGGTTTGTGGTTACAGCGTAGACGCGCGGATAGAGACCGCTGCCTATGGGTAGTGCGAATAGTATTAGGATAGCTGATATGGCTAAGAGTCTAATATTCTTACGATTGTTCATGTTGATTCCTTTTTTGTTTTTTCCGCTCGCGAATTTGCGAGATAGGCTGTAACCTCTCAACAGCGAATATAAGAGTTTTCTATCACCGAGCGCATTTGTATATCCAGAGAATATCACAGACAGCGCTGTATTCCCTAGGCGTCGGCAGGAATCTACAGTTAACTTCGCCGCCGACTTGGTTTATATGTGGTCGCAGCTGTCTGCACGTTCCTTCAAGACTATTCCAGGGATGCCTTTGGATTTCCAAGGATTCCTGCGGGTCAATGGCCTCATTGATACTCTCCAATCACTGCGATCAATTCTACGCGAAACGATCGAGCGAAATCCTGGAAGTGAATCCGATAATTCCTCGCAATCGAGAGTTCTAGGATCCGAAACCGAACCAGAAAGCGACTATGGCGACGTCGAGAATGTCAACTGAGCAGTCGTGGTTCAAATCTTCCGGCCCCATACGTTGTCCGAATTCCGAGGCGATCAGGGCTATGTCTAGAATGTCCACCTTCCCATCCTTTGTCAGATCTGCTCGAGGATTCCAATTAGGAGATATAGAATTCGTCCCGAAATAAAATGCGATGAAGGATACATCGAGGATTGTGACGCTACAATCATTGCTCATGTTCGGGGTTATTATCTTCGTTCCAAACTTTGCAGCGATGCGGGCAACGTCGATAATGTCAACGCGACCGTCGCAGTCCACGTCTGCTCGAACACAGCGAACTGTAACATTGCCAGCAGTAGCGGTGTTGCCAGGAAGAAGACGAATAGACTCGCCGGCGACGGGCAACGCTAGTAGGGATATCGTGTAATTGGCCGGGCGAACCTTGCTCGTATTCCAGTAGAGGTGTAAGAACGCGGACGTTCCAGGCATCAATGTAGTGTTTACGGACTTGAAGAGCAGGCTAGTACTGGCCTGATAGTAGGCGTTGACTGTTACATTCTCCTTGTAATCTCCAGGATTGTTCGCTGTAACGTTCGCTTTGACTGTACCAGATTCCATGACAGATGCTGGTGCTTCAGTAGCATTTGTCAAAGTCACGCGATGAATGGGCATAGGGTTTGAGGTCCGCAACCAAACATCAAAGTCAGCACCGGGACCTGTGAGATCAGTTCCCCAGAAAACGTACAGCATCTTATCCCGCTCGTAGTGAATCGCCGCAGGATGGCTGTCGGAGATCGTGTACCCCGTCGGATCCACGGTGAACTGGACCTCCGCGGACCATGTAGCACCAAGGTTCGTCGACGTCACGTAGAAAACATCATCCTCACAGGCCCCACCAGATATCGGTACGCACCTGGTCCAGAACTCCCAAAGCATCCCGTTCAAGTCCTGCGTCAGCCACGACTGGTGGTCGTCAGCAGTGTTGGTGGTCAACCGGATTTCAGACGACCAGGATCCCTTGTAGGTCATGTAGAAAATGTCAAGGTTGCCAAACCGGTTTGCGGCGTACACGACCCAGATGGTTCCATCATCGGTCTGATAGACTGAAGGCTCCTCCTCGGACCCGCCGGTCGAGAACCGGGCCTCGTTGGACCACACGCCGTTGTTGTAGGATTTGTACTGGATGTACCGAACCACGCTGCCGGATAGAGATTCTCTTGTCCAGTATAGCAGCACGGTACCGTTCCTCAGCTGCACTAGGCTCGGAGTTGAATCTCTCCCCTGGGGGGTGGTGAGCCTGCTCGGGTTAGACCAGACACCAGATGCATATGTCTTATAGTAGAGAGAGAAATTTCCAAACTTGTCGGAAGTATAGACCAGCATCATGTTTCCGTTGGTCAACTGAGCCAGCGCCGGGGTCAGACTATTCGAAGTATTGTTCGTCAATTGTTGCTCTGGTAACCACGATATTCCATTGAACTGTCTCATCCAGATTGTCCAGTTTACAAGACGGTTCGACTCGTACGCAACCCATAGATTGGAATGAGAATCTTCCGTGACGTACGGCTTCTCCTCAATCGACCCGAGAGGAGTGAGGCTGATACCGGAGGACCATGTCACTGCGTGGACTCGAGGGATGCTGATCAAACCTGTCTGGGCTAGAAGCTCAGCACTCATCAATACCAGCAATAGGAAAACGGATTTTTTCCTCATCCAGACCGCCACGTAATCTTCAGGAAGTGATTTTCCCTAAGAAAAGGGGAATATTTGGGGGGTCGCCCCTTCTCGTGTCACTTTACTCTGAACGAGCCGGTTACCGATGCTGCCAGTGTGTATGTGCT
>Ga0209802_1000027_pt1 | contig 86518 bp, 80 predicted proteins | sample GraSoiAngelo_129_FD_185886 | JGI IMG/M metagenome (GOLD analysis project Ga0209802, IMG submission 185886) | Grasslands soil microbial communities from the Angelo Coastal Reserve, California, USA - 14_0927_12_40cm (SPAdes) (version 2) | ecosystem: Environmental > Terrestrial > Soil > Grasslands ...
CTTACAGAAGAAACCCAGGGCCGCTGTGTCCTGAAACCATCTTGTACTCGTGCAATTATAGCATCGGCTTCGGTGGACTTCAGGGCGCGGCCTATCATTGCGGGCAGATTCCCTACCTTTACGCTCCCCAATTCGGGTGCACTTGAGGCGGCTGGCGATGTCTGACGTTTTCGGGCAGTGGCTTGAGCTTTTCCCATGTCCGCCCGCGACCGACGGCGCAGATTTTCGATGTGGAAAATTTCTCGTCTTTCAGCTTGCGAGTTGCAGCGATGGTGCGAAGGGAATAGCCATAACCGTCTGCACGTTGTCGTACGTTATTGCCGGGCAAAATTGTCCGACGGCCCGCGACGCGGAAGCGGCGGCGGCAAAGGATTCACCAGCCCTAGGTACAGCAAGTGATGCCAGCCGCTCAGCCAAGCTGAGCTTTTCCTATAGAATGAGGTTTCTGTTGCCAAGCTTCCTACATGCTTGCTTTGACCGCAAAGACATTGTTTTCGCCGCTGGAGCAGATCGATGAGCCGCTGGTTCTGGTTGAGAACGGCATCATTATTGAGGTCGTCTCCCGGGCTTCGCGAGAGCTGCCGGCGGGCTGCCGCCGGGTTGATTTCCGGGATGCCGTGCTGGCGCCCGGATTCATCGACATTCATATCCATGGCGCTGCCGGCCACGATGTGATGCAAGGTGATGCGGAAGCTTTGCCGGCCATCGAACGCTTTCTGGCGCAACATGGCGCGAGCAGCTATTTTCCTACCACGGTCACTGCGCCTATCGACAAAACTCTCTCTGCTCTCGAACGTCTGGCCAGTGCTGTGGAGTTGGCGCAAAAGGAAAATTCTTTCGATGATGGCACGCGGGCCCGGCCACTGGGCATTCATCTCGAGGGCCCGTTTCTTAGCCATAGGCGGCGTGGAGTGCATCCGCCGGAAGACCTTTTACAACCCTCGCTCAAAGTTTTTGAACGTCTATGGCAAGCTTCGCGGGGACACGCCAAGGTCATGACCATTGCGCCTGAACTGGAGGGTGCTGAAGAAGTAATTGCCGAGGCCGCGCGTCGTGGCGTGTGCGTCAGTGTGGGACACTCAGACGCAGATTTTAAAACCACCCAAGCCGCGGTGCATGCGGGCGCCCGCCACGCTACCCATACCTTCAACGCGATGCGTCCGCTCAACCATCGTGATCCCGGCATTCTTGGCGAAGTGCTCTCCGATGAGCGCGTCAGCGCCGATATCATCGCCGATGGACTGCACGTCGACCCCGCCATAGTGAAATTGTTTTTGCAGGCCAAGGGTCCGGATAGGTCCGTCCTGATCACCGATTCAACCGCAGCAACCGGCATGCCGGACGGTACTTATTCCATGGGAGCTTTCACCTTCGAAGTGAAAGACGGCAAATGTCTGGCCAACGGAATCCTCGCGGGCAGCTTGTTGACTATGGAACAGGCGGTCCGTAACGTGATGCAGTTCGTGCAGTGGGACCTGCAACAGGTGCTGCCGTCGGCTACCATGAATCCCGCACGGATCCTGGGGCTTGGGGGCCGCAAAGGGATGCTCGTCAGCGGGGCAGAAGCCGACATAGCCGTACTGAAACCCAGTGGTGAGGTAATAAGAACCATCGTTTGCGGAACGGGTATTTGAATCGACGGCGGCGGGCTCAAGGAGAACAGATGGCTGATCAAGGCGGATTTCCCCATCACATGATCAAGGAAATTTTCGAGCAGCCGCGAGCCCTTCACGACACCATTGTTCCTCGCGTGTCTCTCGACGAAGCCGCGGTGCAGTTGCGGGAAGTGCACATCAACCCGGAGGAACTGCGCGCCCTGCGCCGCATCAACATTGTCGCATCCGGTACGAGTCGCCATGCGGGCATGGCCGGGCAATACATGATTTTGGAACTTGCCGGGGTGCAGGTGGATGTGGACTATGCCAGTGAATTCGAGTACAGCAACCCGCTCATCGGACCCGGTGAACTGACCATCCTTATCACGCAATCGGGAGAAACCGCCGACACCACCGCAGCGCTGCGCGAGGCCAAATCCAAAGGCTCTCGTACCATTGCCATTTCCAACGTGGTGGATTCGACAATCGCGCGCGAAGCTGACGGCGTTATTTACACCCATGCTGGACCGGAGATCAGTATCGCTTCCACGAAGGCCTTTAGTGCACAGATGGCGGCGTTGTTTCTCTTCGCTCTGCACCTTGGACAGACCCGCAATAAGGTATCAAGAGACCTGGCGCGGAATTACATTAGAGAATTGCTCGCGCTTCCGGACAAGACTAACGCAGTACTTCGCTGCGCGGCTGAATGCGAGAGACTGGCAGACAAGTATCACCAGGTGGAGGACTTTCTCTTTCTGGGCCGCGCCATTCACTATCCCATCGCGATGGACGGCGCCCTCAAGCTAAAAGAAGTTTCCTACGTACATGCGGAGGGTTATCCAACCGGTGAAACTAAACATGGCCCCAACGCTCTCATCGATGAAGCTCTGCCGGTGGTAATCATTGCAACCTGTGACCGCAACGATCCTGCTTCGGTAGTCCGCTACGAGCAGAATGTGAGCAATATCAAAGGCTTCAAGAAGCAATCAGGCCGGGTGATCGCGCTTGCATCCGAAGGTGATTCGGAGGTTTCCGGTCTTGCTGATCACACTATTTTTATTCCGGATGCTCCGGAGCTTTTGTTGCCAATACTCGAGATTGTGCCATTGCAACTGTTTGCCTATTACATGGCCGTGCGACGAGGCTTGGACGTGGACCGCCCGCGCAATCTGGTCAAGTCGGTCACTCTTGAGTAGTGGATTTACTGAATGAAGAATGGATGCAGCTAGTTTGGCTTTCGATTCTTGCCGTCGGCGAGATAGCGGAGCATCATGACATCGGTCGCGAATTTGAATCGGTCCACCAGTGTACTGTCTTGCTTGAACCTGACGTCTTCGGATGGTTTCTGATTTGACGTCTGCCGCAATTTTTCCCCAATCTCCGATTCATTGGTCATCACCTGCATATAGAACCAGAGGAAATGACGCATCTGGTCGAGTGCCGATTTGAGCACTTCGAGTGCTTCCGTTTCCGGCAGTTCGTTGAGAGCTTCCATCAATTCGGGGTCGCCGGGAACCTGCATAGCGGCACAATTCAGTTCACGTTGTATGGCTCGCAGATCTTCCGTCACTCGCAGGATTCGCACGTGAACGTCTTCCATGTACTCGTCTTTGTCCATGCTTTCGCCTTCGACGAAGAAACCCCAACATCTCATTCATAGCAGTGAGCGAACAGATGTCCCATGTGCATGAGCTTTGGTAATTCAGCCGTTACTTTGGTATGAAAAGGCTTGTGCAGCGCGGCTTCTCAGGCAGGAGAAATGATTTTGGGATCGCCTTGCATAGGCATCTCACACGCGAAATCTCACAAATCTGTGATACAAACGCCTGCGGTGAACACGCAATCATCCCCACTTCTGGTGCGCGCCATTGGGCGCTGGAGCCTGGCGGCGCTGACGGTGAACTCCATCATCGGCAGCGGAGTTTTTGGATTACCCGCGCTGGTGGCGGGGTTGGTCGGAACCGCTAGCCCGCTAGCGGTGTTGCTCGCCGGAGCAGCTATGGGCGTGATCATTTCCTGCTTTGCCGAAGTGGCCTCGCAATTCACCGAAGCGGGCGGTCCTTACCTATACGCCCGCGTCGCCTTCGGACGTTTGGTCGGTATCCAAGTGGGGTGGATGTTATGGCTGGTTCGCCTGACGGCGCCGGCGGCGAATGCCGACCTGTTCGTCACCTATCTGGGAGAATTCTGGCCGCATTCGACTCAGCCGATTCCAAAATTAGTGATTCTCACGCTGCTGATCGGCCTCCTCGCACTGGTCAACTATCTCGGGGTCAGGCAGGGCACGCAGATCAGTAACATTTTTACGGTCGCCAAGCTGGTCCCGCTGGCAGTGGTCTGCTTTGCAGGAGTCTTTTACCTGATATCTGCCCATCGAGTCATTCCTGCGACCACATCTCCCGCGAACTCGGCTTCGTGGTTCAAAGCCGTCTTGCTGCTCATCTTCGCATACGGTGGGTTCGAAGGTGCATTGATCCCTGTAGGCGAAGCCAAAGACCCGCGTCGCGATGTCACATTCGCCTTGTTCGCCGCCCTCCTCACCTGCATTGTGATCTATAGCGTGATTCAGTGGATGGTGGTAGGCGTTCTACCGGATTCCGCGCGTAGCGATCGACCGCTGGCCGACGTAGCCAGAGTAATCATGGGACATGGCGGCGCTGTATTGATCGCCACCGGAGCATTAGTTTCCGTTTACGGATATCTCAGCGCGAACATGCTAGCTGTTCCGCGCATCACATTCGCTTTGGCGGACCGCGGTGATTTCCCGGCTTTATTTGCGGCGGTGCATCGGCGTTACCGAACTCCCCATTTTTCTATCCTTGTCTTCGCTCTGCTCACCTGGCTCTTCGCACTTTTTGGTAACTTTGCCTGGAACGTGACGCTCTCGGCCATTGCGAGATTGTTTTATTACGCGCTGGTGTGCGCAGCTTTGCCTGTTCTGAGAAAAAAGCAACCGGGAGCTGCTGCTTTTCGGCTAACCGGCGGACCTGCCTTTGCGGTTGTGGGAATTCTGATTTGCGTTGTACTTCTAACCCGAGTGGATCTCAGCAAATCGTTAGTCCTGGTCGCGACGGTAGTTGCGGCAGTACTCAATTGGCTGGTGGTACGCCGCAACGGTCGCATGCAAACCGCCGCCGGATGACATCCTTGTTAGGGTAGGAGCCGGGGTGCTACGCTACGCCACTCCCATGAAACTACGGACATTGCCAACTCTTTTTTTGTTTCTCTCGTGCGTCGGCTTGCCTTTATTTGCTCAGCGTCAGCCCGTGCTCAAGCAAATCGACTTGCCCCATTCGTACTACTACCGCGAAATGTACTTACCCCAACTTACGACCGGGCCGAGTGCGGCAGCGTGGTCTCCCGATTCACACTCACTGGTGTATTCGATGGCGGGTTCGCTCTGGAAACAGGAAGTGAGCAGTAGATCCGCTGAGCAACTCACCGCTGGCCCGGGATATGACTATCAGCCCGACTGGTCTTCTGATGGCCGCTGGATTGCCTACGCAAAGTATGACCACGATGCTGTGGAACTGTGGGCCGTCAATCTAGAGACCAAGCAAACGAATCAACTAACTCATGGCAGCGCTGTGAATGTCGAACCTCGGTTTTCGTCCGATGGCAAGCGCCTCGCATTCGTTTCCAGCTCGTATCACGGACACTTCCATATTTTTATTGGACGCTTCGAAAATGGCGGCTTGAGCGATGTGCAGCGTCTGACCGGCGAAAACAAGAGCTCGCTGCCGCGTTACTACTACAGCCAATTCGATCATGAGATCAGTCCGACATGGTCGCCCGACGGATCAGAAATAATTCTCGTCTCCAATCGAGGACACATTTACGGCACCGGTGGTTTCTGGCGGATCAAAGCTGAACCGGGCGCAGAGCTGCGGGAAATTCACTACGAAGAAACGGCCTGGAAGGCGCGGCCCGACTTCTCACCGGATGGGAAGCGCATCGTCTACGCATCGTACCTTGGGCAGGCCTGGCACCAACTATGGGTCATGCCGGCCCAGGGCGGTGATGCCCTCCCAATTTCCTATGGAGATTTCGATAACGTCAATCCACGCTGGTCGCCGGATGGCAAGCAAATCGTTTTTGTTTCCAACCGAGACGGAAACACATCGCTCTGGCTGCAAACCGTCCTTGGCGGCGCGCAGACGGAGATTGCCGTCAAGGAGCGGCGCTATCTTAAACCGATGGGACACCTTCGCATCAGCGTTACCGATCCCGCGGGCAATTCCACGTCCGCACGGATCTTCATTACTGGCGAAGACGGCCGCGCTTATGCCCCTGATCACGCGTGGATGCACGCCGATGACAATTTCGATAGATCAGAGCGGCCTTTCGAAGCACACTACTTCCACTCGACAGGCAAGGCCGATGTGGCGGTTCCGGCGGGCCGGGTGACCGTGGAAATTATGAAAGGATTTGAATATCGTTTCGAAAAACGATCGCTGCAAGTCGCTTCCGGCCAAATTGCCGATCTCTCAGTCCGTTTGCAACCACTGAATATTCCCGTAGACAAGCAAAGCCACTGGGTCAGCGGTGATGTTCACGTACACATGAACTATGGGGGTGCTTACCGCAACACGCCCGCGCATTTAGTGGAGCAGGCTGCAGCCGAAAATCTGTCCGTCGTTGAGAACTTGGTCGTCAACAAAGAGCAGCGCGTCCCCGACATTGCTTACTTCAGCTCCAAGTCCGATCCGGCTTCAACTGCCAGCAATATAGTGCTGCACGGACAAGAATTTCATACCAGCTACTGGGGACATCTCGGACTGTTGAACCTGACGCGAAATTTTATTATTCCCGACTACGCTGGCTATACCAATACCGCTGCGGCAAGCCTGTTTCCAACAAATGCGAACGTTGCTGACCTGGCACATGAGCAGCAGGCCGTGGTCGGATATGTTCATCCCTTCGATGCCGTTCCGGACCCGACCAAAGACGTGTCGCTCACCGATGAATTGCCTGTGGATGTCGCGCTGGGCAAGGTGGATTACATCGAAGTGTTGGGCTTCAGCGACCACAAATCAACCGCCGCGGTCTGGCACCGACTGTTGAACTGCGGCTTCCGGTTGCCGACTGCCGCCGGCACTGACGCCATGGCCAACTACGCGTCCCTGCGTGGCCCGGTCGGATTGAATCGCGTCTACGTGAAGGTTCCCGCAGGACCACTTCATATCGCGCCTTGGCTGACTGCCCTAAAACAGGGACGAACCTTCGCCACCAATGGCCCACTGCTGGATTTCACTCTGGGCGGAAAGCAATTGGGAGATGAATTGAAGGTACCCGCAGGATCTCGGGAAGTGAAGTTCACCGCATCACTGCGCTCGATTGCCCCGATAAATCACCTGGAGGTGGTTTGCAACGGAAAAGTCACTCGCGATCTCAACATCCGCGACGCGGAAGGCGACCCAGGTCGCGGGGCAGCCGAAATTCGCGGCACGTTGCCGATCTCCGAAACTGGGTGGTGCTTGCTGCGCGCATGGAGCGACAAGGCGGAATACCCGGTACTGGATGCCTATCCCTATGCGACCACCAGCCCTGTTTACGTCACAGTAGAGGGTTCATCGCCACATCACACGGAAGACGCAGCGTATTTTATCGCCTGGATCGATCGCCTAGCCGAAGCGGCGAAGGCTAACAAGGATTGGAACACTGAGGCGGAAAAACAAACCGTGTTAGCTCTGATGTCGCAAGCCCGAAAAGTCTACGAGCGACTCCAGAAATAGTCTGTGGTGTGCGTCCGATCACCGCTCGGCCAGCGTTGGCGGCTTTTTCTCCATCTCAAGCAATGCCTGCTTGCGCTCCACCCCCCAGCGATAACCCGCCAGGTCGCCGCTTTCGCGAACTACGCGATGGCAAGGAATTGCTACCGCAACCGGGTTCGTTGCGCAGGCTCGTGCTACCGCACGTGAGGCGCTCGGCTTGCCGATGGCTTTCGCGACTTCGATGTAAGAACGCGTGTCTCCAAAAGGGATCGATTGCAAGTATGACCAGACACGCCGCTGAAATGCTGTCGCGCGGATATCGAGCGGCAAGGGATAATTCAGGGTTTGTCCCTTCATTTGTTGCAGCAACATCTGCGTCCAGGCGTGCAACGTCCGATCATTTTTTTTGCGAGCTGCGAAGGGAAATTCGCGTTTCAGTCCTTCCAATAGTTCAGCGTCGGAGTTCGCGAACTGGATTGCGCAAATCCCCTTGTCGGTAGCGGCCACCAGCATGCGTCCCAGTGGAGAATCAGCACATGTATAGCGGATAGAAGCGGCGATCGCGCCGCGCCGATACTTGTCCGGCGTCATCCCCAACTGCGACGCGGTACGTTCGTAAAGCCGGCTACTCGAACTATACCCGGCGTCGTACATGGCCCGAGTTACGCTATGCCCAGCCTGCAGATTGCGTTTGAGCAGGCCCAGGCGGCAGGAATCGGCGTAGGCGCGAGGCGTAATTCCAACTACAGACTTGAATTTTCGTTGCAGGTGGAACGGGCTCAGGTGAAAGGTGCTGGCCAGTCGCGACAGGGTCAATGGCTCATCGAGATTCTGTTCTATGTAGCGGCAAATGGCCTTCACCGTCTCCGCCTGCGCGTTGCCAGAAAGGGCCTTCGGACGGCAACGCAGGCAGGCGCGGTAGCCCGCGCTCTCGGCTTCTTCAGGACGCCGGAAAAACGCGACGTTCTCCCGTCGTGGCCGCTTCGCCGGGCATGAGGGACGGCAATACACTCCCGTGGTTGATACCGCGAAGACGAACTCGCCATCACGATTGCCGTCGCGCGCCAGAACCGCGTCCCACCAATTGTGATTGTTGCAAGCTGCCAACTCCGTGGTCCCTTCTTGAGTGAGTATCGCATTTGTTGTCATGATCAGAAAGTCTAAGAGGCTCCGTAATAATGCGATATCCGAATCTTGCGATCAAACGAAATTCGCTAACAATTGCCTAAAATCGGCCATTAGCCCTGAACAGATTAAATACGGGGCTGTGACCGCCGTCACCACCAGACGCGTGCCTGGAATCTACAATCGTTAATGTCATCTAAGTTTCGCCTGGAACCGGGGCCAAACAGTGAACTGCCTATGATGGCTCGTCTCACCCGCGTTGCTATCCGGCTTCTCGACTGGCTTGCGGAAAAACTTCTTGCGCCCGATTCTGTTCCAGTTCGCCAACGTACCGGGCGCCGGGGGGAAGAGGACGCATATTTCCATTTGCGTAAGCTGGGCTACATCATGGTGGCACGCAATTTCCGCTCACCCGGAAGGCGTGGTGAAATCGATTTGATCGGCTGGGAGAAGGACGTGCTCTGTTTCATCGAAGTCAAAACCCGCACCACGCGCGATGTAAAACCTGCTGAGACCGCGGTTGATCGAGACAAACAGCGCGAATTGGCAGCCATGGCAGGCATCTATCTACGCCGCCTCCACTCCGCTCCGCAGTGGCGCGTTGATGTGGTGACCGTGTATTATGAACATCCCTCCCAGCCCCAGTTTGAATTGTTCAAAAATGCATGTCCTGTATCGTAAAATTGATAGTCTGCGAATTCGTTACTGAAAGGATTTAGCTTAGTGCCCGAGCTTAGAAAAGACCCGATCGTCGGACGATGGGTAATTATCTCTACCGACCGTGCCAAGCGTCCTACCGATTTTGTCCGGGAGGGAATGAAAATCAAGGGCGGCTTCTGCCCGTTTTGTTATGGCAACGAGAGTAAAACACCGCCTGAGATTCAGGCCTACCGCCCTAACCCTAATGGCGGCCCGCCGCCGCAGCGCGACAGTCCGGGCTGGACAGTGCGCGTCGTTCCTAATAAGTTTCCGGCACTGGGCATCGAAGGCGATCTGAACCGCCAGGCCGAAGGCATGTTCGACAAGATGAACGGCGTTGGCGCGCATGAAGTGATCATTGAAACTCCCGATCACAATGCCAGTCTGGCGACGCTGCCACCCAAGCGTATCGAAGACATTCTCTGGACTTTCCGTGATCGCATTCTCGATCTGAAAAAGGACCGGCGCTTTAAGTACATTCTGATTTTCAAAAATCACGGCGAGGCCGCAGGGGCGTCGCTCGAGCATGCGCATTCACAGCTCATCGCGTTGCCCATTCTTCCCATCTACGTGGTCGAAGAGTTGCAAGGCGCGAAGCAATATTACATTTATAAAGAGCGCTGCGTGTTCTGCGACCTTATCCGTCAGGAGACTGACAGCGGTATCCGCGTGGTCGCCGAGAATGAGGATTTTCTCACTCTCGCGCCTTATGCTCCGCGTTTTCCGTTTGAAACCTGGATCCTGCCCAAGCGGCACGAATCCGCATTCGAGAACTCTTCCTCCCATATGTTCGAGAACCTCGCAAGGTCGCTGAAGAACCTCCTCACCAAGGCTGACCGCGTGCTCGACAATCCGCCTTACAACCTGGTGATCCACACCTCGCCGGTGCAGGACCCAACCAATGATCACTATCACTGGCACATTGAGTTCATGCCGAAGCTGACCAAGACGGCAGGATTCGAGTGGGGCACCGGCTTTTATATCAACCCCACGCCGCCGGAAGAAGCCGCCAAGTTTTTGCGGGAAGCAAGTGTGGAAGAGCCCGTGCCGGCGACTGTGGGCTAGATGATGTTAGAAGAGGTCTTTTCAGACACCAAAGCAGGGCGGAAGCGGTGCCCTTTGCACTATCCCAAGCCCTGCCTCGTCTCATAGCGTGGCGAGAGTTCGCGCAGCCGCGTTACTGTCTCTACTACCCGATCAGCCACGTAGTCAATCTCAGCCTCGGTATTAAACCGCCCGATACCGAAACGAATCGAACTGTGTGCCAAGTCATCGTTCGTGCCAAGCGCTTTGAGCACATACGAAGGCTCCAATGCGGCCGACGTACATGCCGAACCGCTGGAAACGGCCACATCGTTGATTCCCATCAGCAGCGACTCGCCTTCTACATAGGCAAAGCTCATGTTCAAATTTCCCGGCATGCGGTGGTCCATTGAACCATTGATGTAGACATCATCCAACCTGCCCATAATCTTGTCTCGCAAGCGGCTGCGCAACTTCGCGAGGTGCGGCGCTTCGATCGCCATTTCCTCAGAGGCGATGGCGCAGGCCTTGCCCAATCCGACAATTCCAGGGACATTGAGCGTTCCGGAACGCATGCCTCGCTCGTGACCTCCGCCATCCATGATCGCGGAAACTTGTACCCGGGGATTCTTGCGCCGTACGTATAGCGCTCCGACGCCTTTAGGCCCGTAAATCTTGTGCCCCGAGATTGAAGCCAGATCAATGCTCTGTTGGTTCACATCCAGCGGCACTCTGCCGAGGGCTTGCGCTGCATCACTGTGGAAGGGCACTCCACGCTCACGACAGATTTTCCCGATTTCCGCGATCGGCTGCAACACGCCAATCTCATTGTTAGCCGCCATAATTGTGACGAGGATGGTCTTATCGCCGATGGCATGTCTAAGATCGTCCAGGTCAATCAGCCCATCCGTTTGCACAGGCAGATAAGTCACCCAGTAACCGTACTTCTCCAGCCGCTTGCAGGTGTCGAGGACGGCCTTGTGCTCGGTGACCGCGGTGACGATGTGGTTCCCCTTTTCTTTGTACATCTCGGCCACGCCCTTGATCGCGAGATTGTCGCTCTCAGTAGCGCCAGACGTGAAAATGATCTCCTTGGCGGTCGCGCCCAATATTTTGGCGATGCGCTCCCGAGCCTGCTCAACCGCCTCTTCTGCGGCCCAGCCAAAGGAATGATTACGGCTGGCTGCATTACCGAATTTTTCATTGAAAAAGGGCAGCATCTCTTCCACCACCCGTGGATCAACGGGTGTGGTGGCGTGGTTGTCCATATAGATCGGAAGCGTGATTCCCTCGGGTAGGGTTGGGCGATTGTCCCGGACAGGCGTCTTCACATCTGTGCTCATGATTATTTTTCCTGCCGTCCAGAACCTCGGGGTTCTGGAACATACGACCTCAATGACCGGTGGACTGTGATTTCAACCTGTCCCTTGTCGCATATTGATTCTAGGTGTTTCAAAGCCAGACACACAACCCAGAGCACCCAAAGGAGGAGCGCGGTTTTAATCCTAACTCTGCGATAGCAATGGATTTATTTTGCACGATACGTCAGGGCGAAACCACTAATCTACGTCCGGAAGAGTGTTTCATCACGGATCACGGGAAACAACCAGTACGACCCCGCGCACCCAAATCATGGGACTTGACAAGCTGACGTACAGGTCTAAAATACCCGTCAATTTCCGGCGAAGCAGCACACCCTTTGCTCGGGCAAGGGGATTTTGATCCGGATTATGACTCCAACCTCGTCGTCGCCTACTCCCACGGATGGAAAGCGTAAGGAAGCGTGTAAGCACCCGCGTGTACAGATCGTGGCCCGCGAAGAGGACGCCGAATTCGTCGAGTGTGTCGAATGCGGTGAGATCTTTGACGCCAGCGAACTCAAAGACATAGCCCGCGAAGAAAAGCCTCAACCCGAGGAATCCTGATCATCACCCTGTGCCACCATTCCCCTTTGGGGCCAACTCCTCCGGTCCCAGAAACGGAAGGTCGCAAAACCAACGTAACCCCCGTCTGCGCTCCGCTGTTGTCCTCACAGTTCTGCTTTGTTAGTGTGCGATGCGGGATACCTTTTTAGCTCTCGGAGAACAGAATGCCCCTGGTGGCACTGGTCGTGGATGACTCCATGCTGATCCGGCACACCGTATGCCGCTTTCTCGAAGAGCGCGGCTTCGTTGTCGAGTCGGCGACCAACGGCATGGAAGCTCTTGAATTGCTTGGCCGCACCCGGCCTGACCTGATCATCACCGACATGCAAATGCCGAAGATGGGCGGTAGTGAGCTGATTGCCCACGTCAAGAGCAAACCGGAAACGGCGAAGATACCAATCATAGTTCTCTCCACTCGGCAGAGCGGCGGCTTCGCCGGCCAGGAATCGCAGGCAGAATACGCGATCTACAAAGACATCGACATTGATTCCCAACTCAAGAAAGCGCTACAGGTCACTCTTGGCATTTCCGCCAGCAAAGGGCACAAATCGGGAAAATAGCACGGGCCGATTTCGCTGGCTCCATCGCTCAAATGCCGATGGCCTCATGCGCCGCGAAGTGCAAGACCGGCTTCCGCCGAGAAATCCAGAGACGCTAGATCCTGTGCCAGAAATTTTGGATACGCGGCAGCCGCGATCATTGCCGCGTTATCGGTAGAAAGTGGCCGAGAAGGAAAATAGACTGGCACCCCCTCCATGGCTGCGTCGCGTTCGAAGCCCTGTCGCAATTCATTATTCGCGGCTACCCCGCCGGTGACAAACAGCGTGGCCACGTCGTAAGCGCGAACCGCCAACAGCGTCTTCGCTACCAGATCTTCGACCATAGCCCGCTGAAACGACGCCACCAGGTCGAGCGTCTGCTTATCGCAAACCGATAAATACTCATCGATACCAGTTCTCGCCTTCCCCGCCAGGGCCTTCCCCCGGGCCTCGATTGCCGGTCTCAGGTTGTGAAGTTCTACGTATCGCAGAACCGCTGTCTTGATCCCACTGTAAGAAAAATCAAACCTTGGCCTATCTTTTCCTCCAACGGTTCTCTCAATTTGCTTGCCATACTCACGACGGTCGCGGTGCTTGATCTGCGATGGAGGAAATTTCACTGCGGTCGGATCGCCGTGCGGCGAAAGCCTATCGATGACGGGCCCGCCGGGATATCCCAGTCCAAGCAGCTTCGCAACTTTGTCGAATGCCTCGCCCGCCGCATCATCCCGCGTCCGCCCGACATTTTCGTAGGACCAGCCGGCACCTCTCTGCTCCGCAAGGTAGAGATGTGTATGCCCTCCTGAAACTACTAGTGCCAGCAGAGGAAAGTTGACCTGGTGATTCCCCTTTTGTCGCTCTTCAAGCAGCACAGCATGGATGTGTCCCTCGAGGTGATTGACCGCAATCAATGGCTTGTCGAGGGTGAACGCCAAGGCCTTGGCATAACTAATGCCGACGAGTAGGGCGCCTGCCAGGCCGGGCCCTTGCGTTACCGCCACGGCGTCAATCGACTGGTAGGTTTTCGCGGCATCCGCAAGAGCCTTCCTCACCACGGGTACAATTGCCCTCAAATGCTCGCGGGAAGCCAGTTCCGGCACCACCCCTCCATAGGGCTGGTGAGTGGGGATCTGCGAGAAAACTACGTTCGAAACTATCTCTTCGCCCGACCGCACCACCGCCGCCGCGGTGTCGTCACAAGAGGTTTCAATTCCGAGAATATAGGCGTCGGCCATGCTTCTTATATTATTTGATCTGACGTCAAAAGATACGATGTGCGCCGCCCATGCCTGACCTGAAACAGCACGCCATCTCCATCGTGCAAAGCTTGCGCGAGGCCGGCCACCAGGCCTATCTCGTCGGAGGATGCGTGCGCGACCTGCTTCTCGGCCGCGAGCCTGCGGACTACGACATCACCACCGACGCCACTCCCGATGAAGTGATGGGTATTTTCCCCGAAACCTATGCGGTGGGCGCCCAGTTTGGTGTCGTGTTGGTCCCGCTGCCGAAAGCCTCCGTCCCCAAGGAAGACACTGATTGTATCGAGGTCGCCACCTTCCGCAGCGACATTGGTTACAGCGACGGCCGCCATCCCGACCAGGTCCGTTTCAGCAAGGATCCGCGCGAAGATGTCCTGCGCCGCGACTTCACCATCAACGGCTTGCTACTTGATCCCATCAAGAATGAAGTCCTCGACCTTGTCGGCGGGCGCAGGGACCTTGACGCACACATCATGCGTACCATTGGCGATCCAGAAAGTCGCTTTGCGGAAGATAAGTTGCGCATGATGCGCGCCGTGCGATTCGCCGCCCGCTTCGAATACAGCATCGATCCGGGAACCCTGACTGCGATCCAGAAGCTGGCAAATCAGATCCTGCGGGTGTCGCGGGAACGTCTGCGAGATGAACTGACCAAGATGCTCATTGAGGGCCAGGCACGGCGAGCTTTTTTGCTACTCGACGAAGCTGGACTGTTACGCGAAGTGCTGCCCGAGATCTCCGCCATGAAGGGGGTGCAACAGCCACCGCAGTTTCATCCCGAAGGCGACGTGTTTGTGCACACCCTGCTCTTGCTCGATAAGTTGCCGCACCCCTGCCCGGCGACTCTGGCTTGGGGAGCGCTGTTGCATGATGTAGGCAAGCCGCCAACCTTCCGTGTGGCGCCAGACCGCATTCGCTTCGATGGGCATGTCGACGTCGGCGTGAAGATGGCGCAGGAAATTTGCCGGCGGTTGCGCTTCTCGAACGAAGACACCGACCAGATCCTGGCGCTAGTCGCCAACCATATGCGCTTCGGCGACATCGAACGCATGAAAGAGTCAACCCTAAAGAAATTTTTGCGCCTGCCGCGTTTCGAAGAGCACCTCGAACTGCATCGCCTGGATTGCCAATCCAGCCACGGTGATCTGACTTCGTATAACTACATTCGGGAGAAGTTGTCATCGATTCCACCTGAGATCATGCGACCGCAGCCGCTCATCGGCGGCGATGACTTGATCGCAGCCGGTTACCAGCCTGGCCCTCGCTTCAAGCAAATCCTCTCCACGATTGAAGACTCTCAGCTTGAAGGACGCCTGCATTCAAAAGAGGAAGCCCTGGCATTGGTGCGCCAATTGTTTCCTGACCAGTGTACGTAGCGGGCGAGGGCCCGGCCCCTTGGACCCTGATAATAAAACGTGTTACTCGGGTCACCTCCGCATTGAGAAAAAAGTGGGCTACTCAGTTTCCGACCTCTAAAATAGAAGCGGAAAGACTTGGGGGAGAAGTAAGGGAATGTTACTCAAATTAATGAAGTCGAAAATCCACCGTGCAACGGTAACCAGGGCTGACCTGAATTACGAGGGCAGCATCGGAATTGACGAGAACCTTCTGGAATCGGCAGGCATCCTGGCGGGCGAGTCTGTTCATGTTTGGAACATCAATAATGGACAACGCTGCGAAACCTATGCTTTACCTTCCACCCGCGGATCGGGAGAAATCTGCCTGAATGGTGCGGCCGCACGGCTGGTGCAAGCCGGTGACCTGGTGATTGTGACCACGTTTTGCTGGCTTGAAGAGGATGCGGCAAGACGGCATGTATGCAGGGTGGTCCTCGTGGATGAAAAGAATCGAGCCCTGAAATAGGGTTCCTTCCTCTACTCGCCCAAGGGCGCGTTCTTTAACGGACATTCACTGGTTCCCTGGGCGGCACTCGCGCCGCACAATTGGAACAGATGCTAGAATCAAATTCTTCCACCAGCAGAATGGAACCGTGATAGTTCGTCCTATGGAACGCGCCACCGCAAGTTTGGAAAAGATTGTTGCCAACCGGCTGCGGAGTGCTCCGGCGGGAGAAGGGCCCGTGCTTGCCTGGCCCTTGGCGTGTGGTACTTCGGTCAGCGGACGTACGCGCCCGCTGGATTTCTCCCAGGGAATTCTTACAGTGGAAGTTCCGGACGCTGGCTGGCGTACAGAATTGCAATCGCTGGCGCCACAGTATCTGGCGGTGATCAACCGCTACACGGCGGAAAGCGTTAAGAGAATCGAATTCGTGCTCCCCGGGCGTAAGCAATCCTAGTTCAACTGAAGACGCCACCCTTGAAGAAGCTCATGAAGATTACAGAAAAAGATGTAAGCTACGTTGCCGATTTGGCAAACCTGGAACTAGCCGCCGAGGAACGCGGCCGCATGGTGCGTGATCTGAACTCGATTCTCGATTACATCGATCGTCTGAACGAACTCGATACTTCCAACGTCGCGCCCATGGCGCAAGTGGCTGACCGCTATGCGACAGATAATGCAAAAAATGGAAGCGACCGGTTTGCTTATGCCAGTCGGGACGATGTTCTTGAAGGTCTGCGCAAGTCCTTGCCGCATGAAGACGCGCTGGCGAACGCGCCACAGGCGGATGGCACCTTTTTCACAGTGCCCAAAGTCATCGAGCGATAACTCTGCCGACGGACCAGGCTATTTTCGAATCCCTAACACCAAATGGAGATCAGCACTCTCACTATCGAGGCCGCCCGCTCTGCCGTGGCGACAGGCAAGATTACTGCTACCGTGCTTGTCGAGTCCTTTTACGACAAGATCCAAAACGAAGACAGTCAGATTGGCGCATTCCTGACCCTTTCGAAAGAGAGGGCCATCGACGCTGCCTCTCGTATCGACAAGCTTGCGGCTGATGGCAAGCCGCTGCCACCCTTGGCCGGCGCGCCGGTTGCAATCAAGGATGTAATGGTCACGCGCGGGGTGCGTACCACCGCCGGCTCGAAGATGCTCGAGAACTACATCCCGCCCTACGACTGTACCGCGGTGGCCCGCTTGGAACAGGCAGGTGCCGTCGTACTGGGCAAGACCAATTGTGATGAATTCGCCATGGGTTCATCAAATGAGAATTCAGCGTTTCATCCCGTGCACAACCCGCATGACATCAGCCGTGTGCCCGGGGGTTCTTCAGGAGGCTCAGCCGCAGCCGTCGCCGCAGGCATGGCTGTCGTCGCGTTAGGGTCCGACACTGGCGGGTCCATTCGCCAACCGGCCTCTTTCTGTGGGGTGGTCGGGCTGATGCCCACTTACGGCCGCGTCTCGCGCTATGGACTGATCGCATTCGCTTCATCGCTCGATCACATAGGGCCGCTGACGCGAACTGTCAAGGATGCGGCGATCGTTCTAACCGCCATAGCAGGCCGTGATCCCATGGATTCAACTTCCGCCAACGTCCCTGTGCCGGACTATGTAGGCGAGCTGGAGAAGCCGGTTCGTGGATTGAAAATCGGTGTAGCCGAAGAATACTTGGGCGAAGGTCTGGACCGCGCCGTGCGGAAAGCAGTGGAAGCTGCGCTTCAGAAGCTGGCTAGTCTCGGCTGTGAGGTTGTACCCGTATCGTTGCCGCACACCGCGTACGCCATTCCGGCGTATTACATCGTGGCCACGGCGGAGGCGTCCTCGAATCTTGCGCGCTTCGATGGAGTCCGCTACGGCTACCGTGCTCGCGATGCAAGCACGCTCTCGGATATGTACCGGCGCACTCGCGACGAAGGATTCGGCGCTGAAGTAAAACGCCGCATTATGTTGGGCACTTACGCTCTGAGTGCTGGTTACTACGATGCCTATTATTTGAAGGCCCAGAAAGTACGCACCCTGCTAACGCGGGACTTCGAGGAGGCCTTCAGGAAAGTCGATGTCATCGTGACCCCTACCAGCCCCACCCCTGCTTTCAAGCTCGGCGAGAAGGCCAATGATCCTCTCGCCATGTACCTGGCCGATATTTATACAGTCACTGCGGACCTGGCCGGGATCCCGGGCATCTCAATTCCTTGCGGCGAGACCCGCGAGAAGCTTCCCATTGGCTTGCAGATTCTTGGTCGACACTTCGATGAGGCCACGATTCTGCGCCTGGCCCACGCCTACGAACGCGCAGTGGCCGCGTAGGTCTGTTGGCAAATTCTCCTGTTTGAGGGTGGAGCGCCAATTCCGTTTTAGGACAAATGCGAATTTGCTGGAAGTCATGCTCAGGCGCTAGCATTGCGGCCATGCAAAAACGACATGCCTTTTCTTTTCTCTTCTATACGCTCTTGACCATCACCCCCGCCTATGCTCGAACCGCACCGGCAGCCGCACCTGCAAATACCACAACCCGTCGGCAAGGATCTGCGGAGTCCAATGTGTACCCGATGCAGGAAGGATTCGTGGACGCGCACGGTGTGATGATCTACTACAAAATTCTCGGTCGTGGTGAGCCGCTGATGATCGTGCATGGTGGGCCAGGCGCTTCGCACGATTATTTTCTTCCCTATCTTCTGCCCCTGACGCGGCACAACAAAGTCGTGTTCATTGATGAGCGCGGCTCCGGCCGATCGCAAAAACGGGAAGAGCGTTCCGGCTACACCGTAGAAAACATGGTGGAAGACGTAGAGATGGTGCGAACGTCGCTCAATCTTGGCAAGATTAATCTGCTGGGCCATTCCTACGGTGGCGCACTGGCGCAAGCCTATGCTCTCAAGTATCAGCGGAACCTCTCACACCTGATTCTTGGCAGCACCTGGTCGAGTACGATCACCATGAACCAGGTTCTTCTCCGGATGAAGCAGAACATGGCGCCCGAACTGCGCGAGCGTATCGACAGAATGGAAGCCGCCGGTCTTTTTGGTCATGGCAAGGAGTACGAGAAGAACCGTTACACGGCGGAATATATGATCGCAGCCTGGGGCGAAGGTTATTTCCCTTATCTCTACCAGAACCGTCCTGACCCAAACTATGATCCCATTGGACAAGGTACTTCTGCATGGGACCTATATCGTGAAATGTGGGGAGAACACGGCGAGTTTGTGATTGACGGGAACTTGAAGTCAGTTGAGTACACCGACCGCTTAGCCTCGATCAAAGTCCCCACGCTGATTGTGGTGGGAGATCACGATGAATGTGATCCATCGCTTTCGCAGGTTATGCACGACAAGATCGACGGCTCGAAGCTGCTGATTCTACCCAAGGCCGGCCACATGACATTTGTGGATCAAACGGCCTTGTTCATCGCAGGGGTGGATCAATTCTTACACGCTAAATGACAGCGCAGAGTGCAGTAGGTGTGACCCTGGACGATGGTACTGTTGACCTGGGGTATGTTCTCGGGATAAATTCCACTCTGGCTTTTCAATCCTCGGGGAGTTGGCTTTGTCTTTGGGCCTTCTGCGCTACAGCCATTACGTAATCGCTATCGTTGTCGTGCTGAGTGCCGTACTGGCGCCTTCGGCGCTAGCTGCGACCTCAGGGTTTTCTCCACAGACACGGTTAGGTTTTACAGTTGGCGATCAATGGGAACCGGCAATCGCAGCCGATGGCTCCAGCCATGTTTATATCCTCTATCCGCAATACGGGACGGTGCCAAAGTGTCCTTCGTGTGCGTTGCCCACGATGATCCTGGTAATAAGCAATGACAACGGCCAGACTTGGCAGGCACCTCGTCCGATCTCGCCCGGCGGTTCGGGACAATTCGACGCACAGATTGTGGTGGACCCGCTTGATCGCCGCACGGTTTACGCTTCCTGGCTGCAGAACAACAAGAGTGACACAGTAGTCGCTAAATCGGTGGATTTCGGTCAAACCTGGTCAGTGGTTGTTGCTGACAGCACAAATGCCGGTGTGGACAAACCTATTCTGGTTGTGCGCGGCAAAGATGTGTATGTAGGTTATAACCATGCCCAAAAAGTATGGGTGTCCTCCTCCCACGATGGGGGTGCCACTTTCACCTCGGCCAATATAAATTCGAACGCCAAGTTGGGATGGTCGCTGGCCGGCGGCGCGGCCATTGATCTTGCTGGCAACGTGTTTTTCTCCTGGGCTGGCTACACGCAGAACGGAGGCGCCAAAGGCCCGGTAAATCTTTACATCAGCAAGTCATCGGATGCGGGACAGAACTGGACCACAACCCTGCTCGACGTTTCTGGTTCTCCGCCCGGATGTTCGGCTTACCAGTGCGGTTGGGCTTACCTGGGGGCGCAGATTACAATGACGGCAGACTCGGCCGGAACCCTCTACGCTTTGTGGAACGCAGGCGCGGCCAGCACTAGTAACGAGCGTATATATTTTTCGAGTTCGACGACGGCGGGCGCCACCTGGTCTCCCAAACAGGATGTCTCGCTGGCCTCCATAGGCGTGGAACACAGTTTTCCCGCAATCGTGGCCGGGTCAGCCGGTGACGTGCGCATTGCCTGGATGGATTCGCGCAATAGTCCGCTTTGGAATACTTACTACCGCAGCTCCACCAATGGCGGCGCAACCTGGTCGGGTGAGACACGGATTTCCAGCTATGTGCCGGGCTACAAATACATCCAGTCAAAAGGCTTCAGCTTTCCCTTCGGTGACTATTTCGAGATTGATATTGATAGCCACGGCGAAACCCAGGCGGTCTGGGGCGAAGGACTGAACTATCAGACGCCGGGCGCGATCTGGTACACCAACGGCCGCTAGGAACTGTGCGGAAGCCGGTTTAGCCGATCGCAGACATCATCAACGAACCAATTCCAGCCTTCACGAGTTTTCTCTCATTCCCTTCCCAGTTTCACGAATTCAGATAGGATAGAGACCTTTTCTGAGACAGACATCCGGAACTAGTGACATAAGCTGAACATTCGGTTGTGGGAGGCAAACTCTATGGAGTTCATGAGTGTGAACCTGTGGTCGGTACTGGTGGCAGCGATTGCTACCATGGCGATTGGTTTCTTGTGGTACTCGCCAATACTCTTTGCGCGTCCCTGGATGGTGCTGATGGGTTACGACCCGGACGACAAAGCGAAACTTGCGGAGATGCAGAAAGGCGCCGGCAAACTCTATGTAATATCCTTCGTTGCCAGCCTGGTTGCCGCATTTGTGTTAAGCAAAATTATCTTCGGGCTCGCAATTAATTCCGCTCTTTACGGTTTAAAAGTCGGATTTGCCGTTTGGCTCGGTTTCGTGGCCACAGTGCAGCTGACCGACTCTCTTTTCAGCAAGAAGCCAGCTAAGCTATTCCTCATCAACACCGGCTATCAACTGGTGTGTTATTTGGCGATGGGTGCGATGATCGGGGCGTGGGCTCCACGGTAACTGAAGCTATTATATCTTTTAGCTAATAAACGCATGCGCTGCGTTCTAAAGCCGTCCATACTAGGCCGTGAGGGGAAAGTGTCCCGGCGGGTCCGAACCTCTCTTAAATCGCCTCTAATGGCGATTAACGGCTATTGTGCGCGACGCTTCAACCGACAATCTGTCGAGAATTTCAACGTCCCACGAAGATTCAATAACTTAGCTTCAGGCGAACCACTTTGAGATTCTGCTTAATGGCCTTAACGATCCTAGTTTCGGCGCCCATCATCGAGGCAGTCAATCCATCACGAGTCCACCGGTTAGCTCCGCCAGCCTTCCGATCTCGTGGTCGACGCAATATTTGTTCAACTCGTCCACAATCTTTTCAGTGGCACAGGGATCCCAATAGCTCGCGGTACCTATCTGAACCGCTGCCGCCCCCGCGAGTAGAAATTCAATCACGTCAGAGGCAGTCGAGATGCCGCCCATGCCGACAACCGGAATCTTGACCGCGTGCGCCGCGTCGTACACCATGCGCACTGCTATTGGCTTGATCGCAGGACCAGAAAGTCCTGCCGTCACATTTGAAATTCGCGGCTTGCGAGTCTCGGTGTCAATCGCCATAGCCATGAAAGTATTGACCAGGGACACAACGTTGGCTCCGGCTTCCTGCGAGACCCTCGCCATCTGTGCAATGCTGGTCACATTGGGTGAGAGCTTCACAATTAACGGGCGCTGGGTGGCGCGTCTGGCCGTGCTCACCACTTCATCGAGCAGCCGGGGATCGCTGCCAAACTGCATTCCTCCCTGCGCGGTGTTGGGACACGAAACGTTTAACTCATAAGCGGCAATGCCTTCACCCTCATTCAGGATCTGAATCGTCCTCTCATAGTCCTCCCGGGTGTAGCCGAACACGTTGGCGATGATGACTACCTTTCTCTTCTGCCGCAGGGCGGGAAGCTTCTCCTCAATGAAGGCGCGCGCGCCGATATTCTGCAGTCCGATCGCATTCAGCATGCCCGCAGCCGTTTCGTAAAGCCGCGGTGGCGGATTCCCGGCCATTGGCTCTCTGGAAAGGCCCTTCACTACTATGCCGCCAAGCTTTTCCAGATGAACCACGTCATCGAATTCCACTCCGTAGCCGAAGGTGCCGCTGGCCGCGATTACGGGATTTCTTAACTCAATGCCGGCAATGGTGACGCTCATATCGGGTGCACCGGGGGTTTGAGAAATGGTCATCGAACGCCTTCTTGGGCGCTTAAGCTGGTCGGCTGTACTCTCTGGGACGATTGAGGAGACCCGGCCGGTTTTCCCGGGGGGTGGCCAGCATCATCAGGCCGGCGTGGTGGCAACAGCGCCTCGGTCAACACCCGTCCTACCGCGTGGGTCGGTGCATTGATGCCGAGCAGCGAGGCAAATGTGACGGCGAGATCCACCGGTTCCACATGGGTACGGTAGGTCCCGCTTTGAAAGGCAAGTCCGTAAAATGCGAGTGGAACGTGCGTGTCGTAGGTATAAAGCGACGCGTGATCCGTACCGTTAGGGGTGCCGACGGTAAACGGAGTGGGAACACCCATAACGTACCAACCGCCATAAGGCGAATAGCTGTTTAAGTACTGGTGTCCGACCTTCGTGTCTGGCACCGCGCCTTGTGCCAACTGCGAACGGGTGTAGTAGCCGCGCATGCCGGCCTGCTTCATGGCTTCGCCGACGTCCCGCTCGGCATCTTCTTCTTTGATCTTCAGCGCTGTAAATGCATCGTCATTCACCCAGGCGAGTGGATACGCGAATTCCCTGATATAGTCCGCGCCCTTTCCGGCGGAAAGCTTGCTGCCGAGCGTCGCATTCATCTGATTGCGCAATTTGTCAGCAGCATAACCTGTCGCGGGAATCCGCAGACTAGCCGCCACAGTCGGCACTGGGGAAACGCCGTGATCGGCCGAGAGCGCGAACCAGATATTCGCCAGTCCGATCTCGTGTCCCAGAAAATTGAAAAAATCAGCCAGCTGACGATCGGTGGCTAGCGTCATGGCCTGCACTTGCGGCGAGTCAGGACCAACCTCGTGGCCCAGAATATCGTTGGCTGAGAGGCTGATGGCTAGAAGATCTGTCGCCGGGCCGCTTCCTAATTTTTCGTAGAGCACCAGCTCCTTCGCGAAATCGAATTCGTAATCATTGGCGAAGGGGGTCGAGCCGACGACGTCGTAAAATCCTGCCGCTGATCCGTCTCTCGCTTTTCGTGGAGAGGTCGTGCGCATCGTATTACCGGCGCTGTCCTTCCACTCACGGTTCCAGTACTTTTCGGCGCGTTTTTGGGAGTTGAAGTCCTCTGCCCACTTGGGAAGTTCATTGCGGTAGTAAGTAGATGTGATCCAGGCGCCACTCTTCTGGTCGATCCAGTAAGCCGTATCTCCGGCAAAACCTGCGGGTAGGATTGCGGCACGATCTTTCAATGCGATCCCGAAAACGCGCGCTTTCCCTTGCGTTGCCAGTTTGAGTTCGTCTCCCAGAGTGTCAGCCATCAGGTTATGCGGAGACGCTCCAATGCCAGCGCTCGAAATGCCGACGATTTTCGTATTGCCGTCTTCGACCGAGCTAACCATTTTCTTTTTCTTCGCGTCCCACCACTCGTTGGCATGGATGCCATGGCCATTGCTGTAGGCGCCGGTGAATAGGGTAGCGTGTCCAGGTGCGGTGCGGGTGTTTGCGTAATCGTAGTTGCAGTCCGTAAAGTTAGCGCCGTGATCGAGGAAAAGACGAAAGCCACCTTCGCCCAACTGATCGTGGTAGCGATCCAGGTAATCGCCGCGAAATTGGTCGATCACAATGACTACGATAAGTTTAGGGTGAGCATTGTAGGCAGAAGCGAAACTAAAGCTTACCGCGCCTGAGCCGAGAACGGTCAAGCAGAGCAGGAGCGGCGCCAACCATCGTGTGGGGAATCTCATTGCGATGGTAGTTTACAACCTGCGCCAAGCCGTGCCAAAAATCGGCTTGAGTGGCGTCGACAGCGATCTTTTACGCCTGTAAAATTTCCAGTTCACTTCGCATCATGGGAGGGCCACCAATGAAACGCAATGCATGTTCCTTTGGATTCGGAATTTTGCTTTGCCTGGCAATCACATCAATATCACTGGCGCAGTCCGCTGGTGGATCCGCGGACATCGCACGCGGAAAGTACTTGGTCGAGCAGGTGTCATTGTGCGGTGATTGCCACACTCCACACAACGAAAAGGGTGAACCCATTCAGGCACAGTTGCTGAAAGGCGCCACTGTACCCTACAAGCCTGCTGTGCCCACGCCGGTCTTTGCCGATAAGGCACCGAACATCGCAGGCTTACGGGGATGGGAGGAGGCCGACGCCATTAAATTCTTCATGACCGGGATCGCCTACAATGATTTGCCCGCGCGTCCGCCCATGCCGCAGTACCGCTTTTCAAAAGAAGATGCGGCGGCGGTAACGGCCTATCTAAAATCGTTATCGCCGGCAGGAAAACCAGCGGCGCAGGGGAAGTAGCCCTTCCACCCCGTTCATCCCTCTTGCAAGGCCGCCTCAACCGGATGTGACAGTCACGAGCGATGGTGTTGAATCAACATATACCGCCCGGGACCTTTAGAATTCTGGGTTTTCGCGAATCCGTGGCACTGCCTGCACTTTTTTCGATACAGTAGTAAGTTTCCATGCTTGATCTTAACTTCGTCCGTGACAACCTGCCCTTGGTGGAAGAGAAGCTGCGTCAACGCGGTATGAATCCCGCTGAAGTTCTCAAAGGCTTTCGCGAACTCGACACCAACCGCCGTCAAGCCATCACGGAAGCGGAGAGCTTGCAAGCACGTCGTAACCGTGCCTCTGAAGAAATTGCGAAATTGAAAAAGTCCGGCCAGGACGCCAGCGCGATGACGGCCGAGACCAAAGAATCTCGCGACAAAATACAGGAGCTGGAAAAAACCGCAGCAGAATACGAAACACAACTTCGGCAATTGCTGGCAGGTATCCCCAATCTGCCGCACGACAGCGTGCCGGTTGGCAAAAGCGCCGAAGACAACGTCGAAGTGCGGCGCTGGGGGACACCTCCCAAGTTTGATTTCGCTCCCAAGCCTCACTGGGAACTTGGCGAACAACTCGGCATACTAGATTTCGAACGTGCAGCCAAGCTCGCCGGCGCTCGCTTTGCCGTGTACTGGGATTTGGGCGCCAAGCTCGAACGGGCGCTGGCTAACTTTATGCTTGACCTGCATACCCGCGAACACGGCTATACCGAGGTACTTCCGCCCTACCTGGTGAATTCCGATTCCATGTACGGTACCGGGCAGTTGCCCAAGTTTGCCTCCGATCTGTTTCGCGTACCGCATGGCGACCGAGAACTTTGGCTGATCCCTACCGCGGAGGTACCACTGACCAACCTCTACCGCGATGAAATAATCGACGGCACCCGCCTGCCCGTTTCAGTTACGGCTTATACGCCCTGTTTTCGTAGCGAGGCAGGTTCCTACGGCAAGGACGTTCGTGGCATCATCCGGCAACATCAATTTCAAAAAGTTGAGCTGGTGAAATTCTCCCGTCCGGAAGATTCTTACGGCGAACTGGAGAAACTCACGCGCGATGCGGAAAGCGTGCTCCAGAAACTGGGCCTGCATTATCGTGTGGTCACCCTGTGCACAAGCGACATGGGGCCATCCTCCGCCAAGACCTACGATATCGAGGTGTGGCTTCCGGGACAGAACCTGTTCCGTGAGATTTCTTCATGCTCCAACTTTGAGGCTTACCAGGCGAGGCGCGCCAACATACGATATCGGCGAGAAGGGAAAGGCAAGACTGAGTTCGTGCACACTCTGAATGGCAGTGGTCTCGCCATAGGCCGGACATGGGTGGCGTTAGTAGAAAACTATCAGCAGTCCGACGGTAGTGTACTGATCCCTGAGGTCCTGCAATCTTACCTTGGCGCCGATCGCATCACAGCGAGGAAGCTGTGAGTACAGCGGCGCGCTCGGTTCTGTTCGGAATTTAGAGCGTATGGGAGCTAAAGCGCGTACGCTAACGTTACCGAGTGGCTATACATTGTGGCTACACATTGATCGCTAACAGCAGGAGTTGAAACTAGACTTGCAGAGAGCCGACGCCAACCCGTCTGTCGTAAACGCGCCGTCCCTGCCGATGAAGGCCATCTGGCGCACAATTCGCGGATATATTCTTTGGTCCTATGATCGTGGAACTCTGCATTACGATGTAATGGTCACCGTAATTCTGTTATTCGTTTTCCTTTCGCCTTACTGGATAAATTTCAATGACAAACCGGTGGAGCGCAATCCGCATCCAACCGGGGTAGTAGTGCTTCCCGACAAACAGGGAGGATTCATCTACCAGATCGAAGGGTCAGCGCTCGCCGCCCGCTACGACCTTTCGGGCAACAGGGATGAAGGAATCGTGCGGGACGAATTGCGGCGAATTATTGAGCCGATCTCAGGTGCGGTGACGATCACAAAATATGAAATTGTTCGCGACGGCAAGGGGCACATCCAGGCGTATAAGGTTTGGGTTCTGAAGGAATAATCGTTTGCTGCGGCTGTGGAGCGCGGAAAGAGACGGATGAAACGTAATCGCAAATTCAAATTGCTGATGGGCTGTCTCGCAATGCTTCTTGCCAGTGCGTTCGCGGTGGCGCAGGACGCCGCCAAATGTGTCCGCAGTACTTCCCAGCCCCAATCCAGTTCGGAACTGGAACGTGTTCTCCGGCAAATGGACAAAGCGGCATCCGCCTTCCGCAGCACGGAGGCTGATTTCGTTTGGAATCAGTATCAAAAAGTCGTTAACGACACTGACATCCAGAAAGGTAAGATCTACTTCCGGCGGCAGGACAAAGAAATTCAGATGGCCGCCGACATCACGGAGCCGGATCACAAGTATGTTCTTTTCAGTAACGGGACGGTTCGGGTTTATCAGCCTCGAATCGATCAGGTGACGGAATACAACGCGGGAAAGAATCGCGCTGATCTTGAAAGTTTTCTGGTGCTTGGTTTTGGCGGGAGTGGTCATGATCTCCTGAAACTGTATGACGTCAAATATCTCGGTAAAGAAAAGGTCGACGGCGTGGAAGCCGACAAGCTGGAACTGGTGCCGAAGTCGGTCAAGGTTCGAAATAACGTGGCTCGCATTTTGCTGTGGATCGATCCCTCGCGAGGGGTTTCGGTACAGCAACAGTTTTTTGAGCCCAGCGGCGATTACCGGCTGGCGAAGTATTCGGACATTCAACTCAACCCGAAGCTTCCGGACAATGTCTTTAAACTGAAGACCACGAACAAAACGAAGACAATCTCGCCCCAAACTCAGAGTTAATGGGCGTTGAGAGAATCAAGCTGAAAAATCGAGACAGGGGCGATATACTGCTCGAACCATCGCCACCGAGTGATATTCATGGCTAAAGTATTCACCATCCCCGTCCCTCCAGATCTCGGACGCAAGAAACGAGAACGCACATCGGACCCACGCTATGTGGATGGCCAGCGCTTGCTGGTCGAAGCCATGAAATATTTGGCGCAAACCGACCCGATTACTAATCGTTCCGCCATCGAATTACTGTCCGAACATGTGCGCACGCGTTTCCGCATGAGCGACTCGCCGCTGGGCTGAGGGGCTGCGCTCCTGGCATGCCGTGCTGCATTCTTAATTTGTTCTCTCCAGTTTTCATCACACAACATATTGCGGCCGCATGTCGCCGATGTGATTGTTTTTCGCAGTGGTTTTACTAGTCGCATGACCGGAAGTCATCGCATCAAATCGTGACAATTTCCTTGACTTGAGTTCGAACCCCGCTAAACTTATCCGCTAGTTGGGCGTGTTTCGAGTCGATACATCGAAATTAGGGGGTCTCATGCGCGGCCACCATTCAAAGTGGGTATTGTGTCTCGGCTTATGCTTGGGATTGATCGCAACTCTTCCTGCCTTTAGCCAAAAGATATCTGGTGAAATTTCGGGTGACGTAACCGATACCAGCGGTGCAGCTGTGGTCGGCGCCTCAGTTAGGGCGGAGCACCTTGATACTGGACTCACGCGCACCGGTGTGACCAGCAGCAGCGGCAGTTTTCATATTCCGGATTTGCCTATTGGTTCCTACAAGGTGTCGGTGTCATCCGCTGGATTTAAGACGACGCAGCGAACCGTGGACGTCTCGGCCGCAGCTGTCACGCACGCGGCCTACGTTCTGCAAGTAGGGGACCGCACCGAAACCGTCACCGTCGAGGGCGCAGCTCCCCTCGTGGAATTCTCTGGCAATGAGAATAACTATGTAGATAGCGAGAAGATCAACGCGTTGCCGCTGAATGGACGGGACCTCAATTCGGTTCTGGCAGTCACTCCTGGCGTGCAGCGTGCTCCGGGTGGCGGCTTTCTGGCGATCAGCATAAATGGATCGCGGACCACAGCAAATAACTACCTGATTGATGGGTTGTATAACAACGACCGCTACTATGGAGACCAGTCCATCGGCCAGCCTGGCGTGGTGGGGATGCCAGCGGTGCTATTTCCGCCGGAAGCGGTTGCGGAATTAGGCATACAGGAAAACCCTTCGGCTGAATTCGGAGTGAAGGGCGGTGCTCCTATAAATATGGTTATGAAGAGCGGAACCAATGGGTTCCACGGCGACGCCCGCTGGGTTCGCCACACAAGTTTTGCCGATGCCGCGAATTACTTTGCGAAAATCGACGGTTGCTCCGCGCCCGGTTCTTGCCAGCCCACCCCACTGCGCAACATGCAATTCGGTGGCACTTTTGGTGGACCAATTATCAAGGATAAGACTTTCTTCTTCGTCTATTACGAAGGGCAGCGTTACGTTTCTTTTGCGACCAAGAATTTTAGTGTTCCGAATCAAGCAGACGTAGCGGCGGCTCGTGCCGCAATTGCCGCGGAGGGTGGGACCACAAGCACCGCAGGCGAAAACCTGTTTAAGTTTTTTCCGATTTCTCCCAGTACGACGCCCTCTGATAACAACGTGGTGTATTTCACTCCCACCACGGCAACTATGGACTCCTTTGGATTTAAGCTCGATCACAAATTAAGCTCCACTATGCAATTGTCGGGCAGGTACGTTTTCGGTGACAGTCTGCAATCCGCGCCATCGTTTTCAGTTCCCCCTCCGCCTCCGTTTCCGTCAGATATGTTCAATTCGGTGGCGCCCAGCCGGGCACAAATGGCGGGCCTTAGCCACACCTGGAATCTAGCTAACAATAAAGTCCTGGAGAGCCGTTTCGGCTGGAACCGCTTCTCGCAAATCATCAAAGTGAACAACAAGATTGATCCGAAGAGTTTGGGTGTGGATACCGGACCGCTCGATCCCACAGACTTCGGGGTTCCCTACGTCTACATGTACGGGTTCACTGGATACATTGGCGGAGTGCAGGGCTATCCCATTACTACTGCTCCGGATCAGACCTATGACTGGTCCGAGCACTTCAGTTGGATCAAGGGCAACCACAGCATGAAAATGGGCGGTAATTATCAGAATGCTTATACCAATAGCCTGCGCAATCGCGCCCGCACCGGCCTCTTTGCGTTCGGGTATTCGCCGAGCCCAGAATGCAGCGCTTATGCGAACACTCTCGACTGTGCGGTACTTGAAGAACTTCTCACGGGCAAGATGGACGAAGCCAGCCGCAATTTTGGCGACACTCATCGCCACATCATCCAAAAGTCGGTTGGGCTTTACTTTACGGATGACTGGAAGGTTCGTCCTCGCCTTACTCTTACGCTCGGGCTGCGTTATGACCTAAATGGCGCTTTGGGTGAGAAGAACAATATCGGTTCGAATTTTTTCCCAGGTCGCGGATTCGTCACCCTTGGTCAAGGTATTGACCGACTTTATGACCTGGATAAGGGGGACTTCGGCCCAAGGGCAGGTTTTGCCTGGGACGTATCTGGCAATGGCAGAACAGCCTTACGTGGAGGATACTCGCTCACCTATGATGTTGCTAACTTTGCCGCCATTGCTGCTCCGTATAGCTTTGCTGGTGCGCGAGCGGGCGCCTTTACTCAGCCCAATCTTGGACAGTTCGCTTCTCTCGCGGTCGACTATACGGCGGGCGCCGGTAGCATCCCGGAAACTCCCAACAATTGCTTTGATACCGCCTCGCTCTCGGGCGATTACATTTGCCTGGATGGGCCGCTTTTCGGAACTATTCCTGGTCCCTTCAACGCTTTCTCTGTAGTGAAAGACTTCAAGACCCCGCACACCCACAACTTCAACCTGAGTATTCAACACGAAATTGCCAGAGATAATGCCTTCACGCTCACGTATTCCGGACAACGAGGCGGCAATCTGGCGCTGTATCGGGATTTGAATGCGAGTCCGTTGGGTAGTTTTGGCGATCGCCCCTTATCTACCGATTTCCCGGACCTGAAACATATCATTCAATTAACCAATTTGGCGAAATCCCAATATGACAGTCTGCAGGCGTCATTCAATCAGCGGCATTTCCATGGCTTCAACACCCAGACGAACTTCACCTGGAGCAAGTGCTATGACTATAACTCTGTCAATCGCGGCGGGGCGGGCGATTACCCCCAGTTAAATAACCCACTCAATGTGAAGGATTCGTACGGACTTTGCGATCATGACGTCCGGCTGAACTTCAATGTCGGTGGGGTTTACGATGTGCCTTCAATTCCAGCTTTCGGAAAATGGTTCAATGGATGGCAGATCAGCACTATTTTCACGGCGATTAGCGGGCGTCCCTTTACCGCGCTCATAGGCGGGAGTGATCCATCGGGTCAAGGCCTGAGAGGTTCTTCTATTCGCGCCTCGTGGGATGGAACGCCAGTTCACTACAACACGCGCGACCCGCTGAATTATGTCGCTGAAAGTTACACCACCGCGGGTCAGCCAGATCCGTGCGGTGACGATTCGGGGGGGCTACCATTGTCTCCCTTCTTCCGTCCTTGTAGCGGTACGGTGGGTACCTCTCACCGTAACCAGTTGATTGGTCCCGGACTTGCACAATGGGATATGTCGGTGATTAAGAATACAAAGATTAACGAGCGTCTTGAGATGCAGTTCCGGTGGGAGGTTTTTAATGTCCTAAATCGGGGCAACTTCTACTACTTTGTGAATAACATCGTGAATACAGCGAAGACGTTCGGACAGGTCAACCAGACCTCAGATGTCGCCGTCGGCAATCCAGTCGTTGCCCAAGGCGGTCCGAGAAATATGAATTTTGCGATCCGGTTCGTTTTCTAAAATTATTTTGATGGCTTAGACTAAGGGGAGTCCCCGCCCTGGTGGACTCCCTTTTTCTGTTTTCTTATGCAGGCTCGTTTCCCCACCTCGATCGTATTGGCTTGGGTCATACTCGCTTGTACGTTGCCCGGATTTGCAGCGGGCAGTCCGCCTCCCAACATCGTCCTCATCACACTTGACACGACTCGGGCCGACCGCATGGGATTTCTTGGTGCGATTCGCGGGCTCACTCCAAACTTGGATACGCTCGCCAAGCGTGGCGTAGTGTTCACCCGCGCTTACGCTCATGTTCCGCTGACCACGGCATCGCATGCCACGATCCTTAGCGGGACTTATCCGCAATTCAATCGTGTGAATGATTTCGGAAAGCCTTTGCTATCAGACGTGCCTTATCTTCCAGAATTGCTGCACAAAGACGGTTACCGTACAGCGGCTTTTGTGGGGTCGCTCGTCCTTGATCCGATTGGCGGCACGGCGCCCGGTTTTGATCGGGGCTTCGACGTTTTTGACGCTGGCTTCCGCATGCGTCGAGCCAGCGAGGATCGTTACCAAACCGTCGAGAGGCGCGCCGAAACCGTGGTTGCGCATGCTCTAAGGTGGCTTGAGAAGAACGGCCATGGCCCTTTCTTTCTCTGGGTACATCTCTATGACGCGCACGATCCCTACAATCCGCCGGAGCCGTGGGCGACACGTTACAAACTAGCGCCATATGATGGGGAGATCGCCTACGTTGATTTTGCCGTCGGTAAACTGCTGTCCGCGCTGCGTGCTCACTCTTGGTACGAAAATGCGTTCATTGCCGTCATGGCTGATCATGGCGAGGGACTAGGAGAGCATGGTGAGAACACACACGGCATCTTTTTATATGACGAAACTATCCATGTGCCGTTACTCTTCAAGTTACCGGGGGCACACTCGGCCGGAAAAAGATTGGCGACGCGTGTCGGTTTAGTCGATGTAACGCCCACGATACTGCAGGCGGCTGGCCTAAATGTGCCCGTTGTTATTCAGGGCAAATCCCTGCTGGCTCTAATGGGACTGCGCGGCAGCGGCACCAGCGCGAAGAATAGTCACGAGATCGCAGCCGATTCGGATCGACCTGCCTATGCTGAAACCGATTATTCTCACCGCGCATTCGGGTGGAGTCCTCTGCGTTCTCTTCGCAGTGGAAAATACTTATTCGTCCAAGCGCCACGCCTAGAACTATATGATCAGTCCGCCGATCCACAGGCATCTCGAAACCTCGCCCCGCGTGCAACTGCCGTCACTCAGACCTTGGCGTCCCAGCTCAACCAATTTCGGCACAGCAGCAGCGCTAACTCAAATTCAGGAGCACAGGCCGGCGTCGATCCGCAACTGGCGCAAAAGCTGAATGCCCTTGGCTACGTAGCATCCGACAGCAACTCCGCAGACACAAAAGCCCGGGAGAACGGGCCCGATCCCAAGGACAAGATCGAAATCGCAAACCTAATGCATGACGCGCTACTGGATGTAGAAAATGGCCGCTACCAGGAGGCAGTCCCCCTTCTGGAGCGTACGGTGGCTGAGCAGCCGCAAATGCCGATTGCACAGATGCAGCTTGGCATTGCTTTGGCGCGTCTGAAGGACTTCGCGAAAGCGATTCCGCCTCTGCAAAAAACAGTCGAACTGCTACCAGACTCCGGTATGGGCCATTACGAGTTCGGGCTGGCGTTATTCGAAACCGGAGATTGGAAGGCCGCGGCACCCCAGTTTGAAGCCGCCGTGGCGCGCGCTCCGCGATGGGCCGACGCACATTTTTCCCTGGCATCGGTTTATGCGCGTATTGACCGCGTCCCCGAGGCGATGCGGGAGCTAAATACTACGCTGAAGCTCGACCCAGACCACTACCGCGCCAATTTGCTTCGCGGCAGAATCCTTTCCCTCCAGGGGGATGCCTCTGCCGCGCTCCCTGACCTGCAAAAAGCCGTGCAGGCGGAGCCAAATTCGAGAGAAGCGCATCTTTTTCTGAGCGAGGCTTATGCCCAACTGGGACAGGACGAGAACGCCCGCCAGCAAAGGGCCGAGGCACAACGCCTAACTCCGGCAGGTCATTGAAGTCTGAAAACCAGTCAGAATGCATAATGATTTAACGTCAATTAAGGGTCAAGCGGCCACGAACCGGGGGACTGACTCTCTGACCAGTGGTCATTACCCTCTCATCAAGAGGTTCGCCCAATGACTTTTACGAAACTGCCTTGTAAATCGTCCCTAACCTCTGATATTGTGGGCGCCCGCGTACAGAAATCTGAAAATTAATCCTGCCCGCTCTATATGCCGAGGGACCTATGAAGAACGTCACAATAACAATCAACGGGGCTGAACAACAGGCGCAGGTTGAACCACGCTTGCTGCTTGTTCACTACTTGCGCGAAGTCGCTGGGCTCACCGGCACACACATCGGCTGCGAGACGTCGCTCTGCGGCGCTTGCACAGTGCTGATGGATGGCCGGGCCGTCAAATCGTGCACTGTACTTGCCGTTCAGGCCGATGGCCACAAAATCAGCACTGTCGAAGGCCTGGCGAATGGCGGCCAGTTGCATGCCATCCAGGAGGGCTTTTGGGAGGAGCACGGACTGCAATGCGGCTTCTGCACCCCCGGCATGCTGATGTGCAGCCACGACCTGCTGGCGCAACATCCCAGTCCAACGGACTCCGAGATTCGCGAAGCCATCAATGGCAATCTCTGCCGTTGCACTGGTTATGAGCACATCGTGAATGCGGTGAAATCAGCCGCCCGCAAAATGACCAAGCGCGTCTCCGCACGCGCAGCATGAGGTGAGCCATGGCGCAAAATGGAAAGCCGACATCCAAAAGTAATGGCAAATCAAATGGGACACGAAATGGTGACGCCGCTCCCTGGGTTGGTCGCAAGCTGAAGCGCAAGGAGGATCCGCGCCTCATTCAAGGGATCAGTCACTACACTGACGATCTCAAGCTACCGCGCATGTTGCATTGCGTGCTGGTGCGCTCGCCTTATGCGCACGCCGAAGTAGGCGCTATCCGAACCGATGCGGCCCGCGCGGTTCATGGTGTTGTTGGCGTATTCACTGCGGAGGATGTCTCTAGCATCGGCATGGTGCCATGTGCCATCCAGATGCCGGACTTGAAAGTTCCCAAACATCCAGTGCTGGCTACTGAGCGCGTACGCTACGTGGGCGAACCGGTGGCAGTAGTTGTCGCTGAGGATTTATACGCCGCCCGCGATGCCGCCGAACTGGTCGAGGTGGATTACGAACCGCTTCACGTGATTACCAACATGGAGAAGGCGCTTGGCAATGAGACTTCGTATGTCCACGAGGAATTCCGCAGCAACAAGGCTTTCACTCATGCGCTAAAGAATGGTGACATCGCCGCCGCTTTCAAAAAAGCAGATCGCGTGGTGAAGCAGCGCATGATCAATCAGCGTCTGGCGCCCATCGCCATGGAGACCCGTGCCGTCCTTGCCGAATACCTGCCGGGTGAAAAGCGGCTTACCGTCTGGAATTCGACGCAAATTCCGCATCTGCTGCGCACCCAGATTTCCGTAATGCTGGGTCTGCCTGAAACCGCGGTGCGGGTGATCGCGCCGGAGGTCGGCGGAGGCTTTGGCAGCAAGCTTAACGTTTATGCGGAAGATGGTATCGTCCCCTGGCTAGCCATGAAACTTGGGCGTCCGGTGCGATGGAGCGAGACGCGGCGAGAAAACTTCGCCTCTACCATTCACGGGCGCGATACCATCAACGATGTCGAACTCGCAGTCAAGAAGGATGGCACCGTGCTTGGCCTGCGGGTACGCATTCTGGCCGATCTAGGCGCCTACCATCAACTTCTCACGCCCTTGATTCCCCAGCTCACCGCCCTGATGCTCGCGGGCTGCTATAAGTTCCCCGCCATCGATATCGAAATCCAGGGAGTATTCACTAACAAGATGTCCACTGATGCTTACCGTGGCGCCGGCCGGCCGGAGGCTACCTACATCGTTGAGCGCATTATGGACATCGCTGCTCACGAACTGAATATTGATTCGGCGGAGTTCCGCCTGAAGAACTTTCCTCAGTCAAAAGAATTTCCTTTCAACACGGTCACCGGTCTAACCTACGATTCCGCCAAATATCAGGAGAGCCTGAAGAAGGCCTTGCAGCTCGCTGGCTATGACACGTTGCGCCGTCGCCAGAAAAACGGTCTGAAGCAGGGCAAATATTACGGCGTCGGAGTTTCGACTTATGTCGAGATCTGCGCCATTGGACCATCTGCGGCGACGCCCGCCGGCGGCTGGGAGAGTGCTACGGTACGTATTGAGCCAACGGGCAAAGTTACCTTGCTAACCGGCGCCTCTCCGCACGGACAAGGTGAAGAGACTACCTTTGCTCAGCTTATCGCCGACCAGCTCGGCATCGATCCTGACGATGTAAACGTCGTGCACGGCGACACCCTGGCGGTGCCCTATGGGATCGGGACGTTTGGCAGCCGGGCCACGGCGGTGGGCGGCACGGCTGCCTACCTGGCTACACAAAAGTTAAAGGCGAAGTTGGCGACCCTGGCCGCTCATCTGCTCGGGGCGAAGCCCGGAGATATCACGATTGGCCGCCGCGTTCTTACCGCAAAGGGCTCTAAGAAGTCCATCCCCTTCCGAGAGGTGGTGATGGCCGCCTACACCGCCAGGAGTATTCCGGCCGGATTCGAGCCTGGCCTCGAAGCCACCCATTTCTTCGAGCCGTCTAATTTCACTTTCCCGTTCGGGGCGCACATTGCTTCGGTGGAAGTGGATCCCGAAACTGGTGAAGTGAAGCTCGAAAAGTACGTTGCGGTGGATGATTGTGGCAATGTCCTGAATCCGCTACTGGTGGATGGCCAGATTCAGGGCGGCATCGCACAAGGAATCGGCCAAGCCATGTGGGAAGAACTTATTTACAACGAAGAGGGGCAGCTCGTGACTGGAACGCTGATGGATTACGCTCTGCCAAAAGCCCACTTCCTGCCCAATTTCACTCTCGACCGTACGGTCACGCCGTCGCCGGTGAATCCAATGGGGGTAAAAGGCGTGGGCGAAGCAGGCACCATCGCGTCTACACCGTGCATGGTGAACGCTGTCTGCGATGCGCTGGCCTCACTTGGCATTCGCCACATCGAGATGCCACTCAAACCCGAACGGGTATGGCAAGCCATCAGTCATGCGCAGGCTGCCCCGCGCGAACCTGAGCCGCTCTTAGTGGGAGCGCTGGCGGCGTCTGCGGCCCGCAAGAACGCGCAAAAACCAGCAAGGAGGCGCACATGATTCCAGTAAACTTCGACTACGAATCGCCCAGCACGTTGGCGGAGGCCCTGAAACTACTGGCCTCACGCGAGGACGCCAAGGTCCTTGCCGGCGGCCACAGCTTGCTGCCCGCCATGAAGTTGCGGCTGGCGCAACCTGCATTGCTGGTGGATATCGGACGGATCGCCGGGCTCAGTTATATCCGCGAATCAAACGATCAGATTCTGGTCGGCGCCATGACTACGCACGCCGATATCGCCTCCTCGAAGTTGCTGCAGCGATCGTCGCCGCTGCTATCCCAGGCGGCCACTCAGATCGGCGACACGCAGGTCCGCAATCGTGGCACGATCGGAGGTTCCCTGGCTCAGGCGCATCCGGGCGCTGACTATCCGGCGGCCGTTCTGGCGCTTGATGCCCAGATCATTGCGGCCGGTCCCAGCGGAGAACGGGTCATCGCAGCGACCGCTTTTTTCGTCGGAATGTTTACCACGGCGCTGCGGCCCGACGAGATCATTACCGAAGTCCGCGTGCCCAAAACCGAGAATGAAAGTGTTGTCTACAAAAAGCATCATCATCCTGCTTCCGGATATGCGGTCGTGGGAGTGGCGGTGCGGCTAAAAGTCTCCGGTGGAAAGATCGAGAGTGCGGCCCTGGGCCTCAGCGGGGTTTCGCAGAATGCGTATCGCGCGACAGCGGTTGAAAAGGCGCTGCGGGGCAAGCCGGTTGCCGCAATTCGCGAAGCGGCGGCGCATGCGGCAGAAAATATCGAAGCGCTCGGAGATTATTATGCCTCGGCCGAATACCGCAAGCATCTGGCCACAGTTATGACCCGCCGCGCCCTGGAGCAGGCTGCCAGCGGCGCTGCAAAGTAGGATTGCGCGGAATCGAGTTACGCGACGACAGTTGATTTCGCAAGATCCTTATTCTGGAGGAGGAATTAGATCCCATGTCTGAGGCCAACGCGCAGCACGCTGCATCAACCTCATCCCGCCGCTGGACCGTCATCGGCTCCGGTTTGCTCATCGCTGCGCTCGCACTGGTCGTGATCTATACCAGCCGCAGTGCCTTTTTCAGCCCCCTCGCCGTGGTCGTTATATCTGCTATCGGACTGGCAGCGGTCTTATTGCAAGTGCTGTTCCGCCGCGACCTGGCGGCAAGGGTTCACAGCCCATTGTGGTTGAATGTGCTCGGCGTGCTCTTTGCGCTGGTTGCTTTGTTCGCAGACTCCCTTCGCCTCAGCCCGCAACTCTCAGAGTTGATGGCCTTGGGCGCGGTGGGAAGTTTCGGCATCAGCAGCGTTGTCATTCTTGCGGCCATTCGCAAGCATCGCGCCCTTTCCCGATGACTGCGGGTGATCCGATTCTGCTCCCAGATCAATTCAATGCTGCTGAATATTTTATCGATCGCCACCTTGCGGAAGGACGTGGGGAAAAAGTCGCTATCGAATGCGCTGACCTCCGTGTTACTTACCGGCAACTCCATGAGCACGTAAACCGCGTCGGCAACGGGCTTCGCCAGCTTGAGGTGCGCATCGAGGAACGCGTTTTCCTCCTGCTGCTCGATACCCCGGAATTTGCCGCCAGTTTTTTCGGCGCCATTAAGATTGGAGCCGTGCCCGTCCCGGTCAACACTTTGCTGAAGCCCGCCGACTATGAATACATGCTGAATAATTCGCGGACACGAGTGGCGATTGTCAGCGATTCGCTTTATCCGCAACTGCAAGCGATTCCCAATGGACGATTGCGTTTTCTTAAGCATGTCATCGTAGTCGGCGGGGAAGTGCCTTCAGACACTCATCTTTTCAGCGAATTGATGGATCGGAGCTCGCCAGAACTGGACCCTGAGCTCACCAGCAAGGATGACGCCGCTTTTTGGCTCTATTCTTCCGGCTCGACGGGATTTCCCAAGGCTTGCGTCCATCTGCAACATGACATGGTGGTCTGCGCCGAGCGGTACGCCAAAGCGATTCTCCAGATGACCGAACGAGACCGCTGCTTCAGTGTAGCCAAGCTTTTTTTCGCATACGGCCTGGGTAACGCGCTGTATTTTCCATTGGCTGTGGGTGGAACCAGCATTCTTTGCCCCGGACCACCCAAACCGCAGCAGGTTTTCCACGTCATCGAGCGCCATCGTCCCACAATCTTCTTTTCGGTACCGTCGAACTATGCCGCCTTACTCGCTCATCCTCGAGAGCATGACAAGGATTTCGACCTTTCCTCGGTCCGTCATGGGGTTTCCGCCGGCGAAGCTCTTCCGGCGGCGATTTTTTACCGCTTCAAAGAGCGCTTTGGAGTGGAGATCCTCGACGCCATCGGTTCCACCGAAGTCCTGCACATGTTTATTGCTAATCGCCCCGGCGCTATCCGTCCTGGATCCAGCGGCCAGGTAATTCCGGGATACGAAGCCAGGATCGTCGACGAGAGTAATCAAGCGGTGGGAACAGGTGAGATCGGTAACCTGCTGGTCAAAGCGGATTCCACCTGTGCTCTTTACTGGAACCAGCACGACAAGACGAAAGAAACCATCGAAGGCCAGTGGATTCGCACTGGCGACAAGTACCACCAGGATGAGGATGACTATTTCTGGTATGCCGGGCGTTCGGACGACATGCTGAAAGTCTCCGGCGTCTGGGTCAGTCCAATTGAAATTGAAAACCTGTTAATCGAGCATCCTGCGGTGCAGGAAGCGGCGGTAATTGGCAGAAAAGACCGCGACGAACTGATCAAGCCGGTAGCTTGCGTAGTTTTGAGAAATGGCGCAACCGGTACTCCTGAACTGGAAGGCGAACTCAAGAACTTGGTAACCAGCCGATTGCCTGTGTTCAAGCGTTTGCGCTGGATCGAATTCTTACCTGAACTGCCAAAAACAGCAACCGGCAAACTGCAACGCTTCAAGCTGCGGCAGCAGTTGAGCGAACCAGATTGACTTCAAAATTGCACCGCCAGCGTAGTCTCCACTTCCGCCGGTTGGCCATTCACGCGATAAGGTTCAAAGCGCCACCAGCGCACCGCCTCTGAGGCGGCGAGCGCCAGGTCCGAGGGTCCGCTCCGAGGATGCAATCCTATTACCGTGCCATCTTTGCCGACTATCGCGTCGAGCACCACGACTTCTGGCGTCTTGGCCGCCCGTGCCGTCTGCGAATAGGCCGGATCGACCTTATGGGTGATACGCCGCTCCATCACACTAGCGGGCACTTTCACCCGCGACGGTGAAGAGATGCCATTCCGATCCGTAAGATGAGTTTCCAGTTCTCTCCATCCGCGTTGCCAATGCCACCAGCCCAAGACGGTGATGACCATGAGCAATGCGAAACTCATGGCCAGCCCCCGTCCGTTGTGACGCCGACGTAAAGTCAGGTGAGGCTGCTCGCTGGCTGGCAAACTTTCGCTTGTTACTTCCGGCGCATTCAACGGAAGGTTTTTTGGCGTCAGCTCCGCTAGTTTGGTTTCGGGATGCGCTTCTGCCGTACGCCTCGACCAATAACCAAGCATGGCTTGCTGCTCGGCGGTCAACCCGAGGAATTGAAGTCCGTAGTGCAAGCGGTCTTGATAACGCACCAAAGCTCGCGCCTGGAGCGGCAAGCCGACATAGGGAAGGCGGAATTCCACACCCACGGATTCGCCGGGGAACAACTCCGCCGCGACCGCCGCCCCCATGCCGCCATTCCCCAGATTGAGAGAGCGTCCGGGAACGCTATCCGGAATACCGGAGCGCAACACGGTCACATCCACAGGGATCGCAATACGGAAGCGAGCAGCAATCCGCCGGGCTATGCGTTCGGGGGACAGGGCGGGCGCCACAGCCGTACTCATTCTTCACCACCGGGGCACACTTATAAGACCTCCGCGGCCAGGTTGTGTGAGATTGATGTTGGATTAAGTATATTACGCGGCCCTGCTAAGGTGAAACCTACTTAGGCAACCCTTTTACACTGACGCTTTTTGTGCAGACTCCTCCCCAGGTATCGGCGCGACTGCGCTGTCCGGAAATTTGATTCCCGCCGCTCCAGCACAAAAGTAGCAGATAACCAAAAAGTCACTCCCGATTACGCCGCTTTGCGGGTATGCTGCGAGCCTATGGGTGTGTCGGTATCAGTGCTGGCCAGTGGCAGTCGAGGAAACTGTGCCATCGTTTCCAGCAGTTGTACTCGCATTCTGGTGGATGCGGGCATTTCCTGCCGCGAAACTTTTAAGCGCATGAAGGCGCTGGGTGATGACCCCCACTCTCTTTCCGCCATCCTCATTACTCATGAGCATTCCGACCACGTCTATGGTTTGCACGTGCTTTCCAAGAAAATGAAGTCACCTATTTTCATGACTGGCGCGACCCATCAGGCGTGGACCAGATCGGTGCGCGACGCCAACGGGGCGCGGCCCAAGCTTGAGAGGTTGGAAGTCTTTTCCTCGGGCAAGAGCTTTGTGATAGGCGATATCACGGTCATGCCGTTTACCATTCCCCATGATGCCGCCGATCCGGTGGGATTCACCTTTCGCGCGGAAGGTGTAAAAGTTGGCTTTGCCACCGATCTTGGCTACGTGCCGCCCAGCGTGTGCGACAACTTGCGGCGCTGTGATGTGCTGGTGCTGGAATCAAACCACGATCTTGAAATGCTGCGCGGAGGCCCTTACCCATGGTCGGTTAAACAACGGGTGATGAGCCGGGTGGGGCACCTTTCCAACGAGGCCCTCGCGGATTTCTTTGCTGAAGACTATGATGGAGAGGCAGCATACGTTGTGCTGGCGCATCTCTCGGAGCAGAATAATCATCCGGAGATCGCTCGGGGGGCAGCAGAAAAGGCCCTCGCTCCACGTCAGAGTCTGCTCCGCAATCGGGTGATGTTGGCTAATCAGTCCGAACCACTGGAGCCGATTCGACTGTAGTTCCATATGAGTCAGCAGTGCGTTGACCCTATCGTGGGTAAGATACTAGCCGGATGGCGCTATGACATTTCCGGTCTGGCGCCCGAGATGCGTGGCGACTACGAACACCACTTTGCGGGCTGCGAATACTGCCGCTCCCGCCAGCGTTTGCACCGCACCATTGACGTCTCCCTGATTGTTTTGGCTTCGGTGTCGGCTGGAGTGTTCCTGCTGGCCTTCGGAGTGATTCGCCACTTCGGACCCCGGCACGCCTTCTGGCTTGAGATCGCTGCGCTGGGCGGATTTGCGCTGTCAGCCCTGATCTGGCTGGCAGTGGCAGTCGCGACTCCCGCACCCATGGCCGTCGTGGACGCAGCCCGACTCGGAGCACGGCATGTGCACGACCGCCTTCCCCAGGAGATTCGCGAGCGTCTCCCGGAAGAGGTGAGATTGAAGATCACAGGATCGTGATGCGGCCAGCGAATTAATTTGCCCGTATCCCGAATCATCATTGCAGGATCTCGCATCCCATGACGTGGTAATGCAGCTTCTCTCGAAAGCGGTCGCGTGGATGCTATTGACAGCGGTAACTGCCGCTTCCCTGGCAGCATACGTTGTTGCTGCAACTGATTCTCCACGTACGCGCGCAGCCGGCTGTCATCAGCACTACCCAAAACCCTCCGCACCCGAACCCGCAAGTCATTCGTGCTGCCGAACTCCACACGACCCGGCGGTGCTCGAACAGTCTTTTGTTTCGCGACCATTGCTCCTTCTTTACATCTCAGCGGTGACTGAATCCAGCCAGCGCCCGACGTCGGGACGTATGTTGAACACCGCCCGAACTCTGTTAGCCCTACCCGGCGACCAACCTCACAGCGGGTCCCTCCGTATCTAAACCCATCGCATTTAGCGAACTTCGTTGTCTTAACGTCTCCTCGTTCTCAAATCTCATTGGACTTGGTTCTCAACGCTGGAGTGATTCGTGCATAGTGCAAGCTTGTACTTATTCGCAGTCACATTTTTGGCCTGCTTGTCTCTGGCGCAGGATGATGCTGACCACAGAATGCAAATGTCTGGACCAAGCCAGTCTGGCCAGACAATGCAGGACATGTCAGGAATGAGCATGGATAAAGCGAAAGCGTTTCTGCCCTCGCCTCACTCCGGTTCAGGTACAGGATGGGAACCAGCCTCCGCTCCCGCGCATGAGTGGATGACTTCTCGTGGCAAATGGGATTTCATGGCACATGGCGTACTATTTTTGACTTATAACCAGCAAGGTGGACCTCGCGGCGCAGGCAAAGCCGAGTCGGTGAACTGGCTGATGATTATGGAGCAACATCGGCTGGGCTCGGGAACGCTTCTATTCCGCCAGATGTTCTCCGCCGAATCGTTGACCTCGCCGCATCCCGGTTTTCCCGAACTTTTTCAGACCGGAGAAACCTACCATGGATCACCGCTGGTCGATCATCAGCATCCTCACAACGTTTTCGCCGAGCTGTCGATGTACTACTCACGGCCGATAACCGACAAAGTGTCATGGCTGTTCTATGGAGGCCCGGCGGCGGAGCCTGCCTTAGGCCCGGTCGCGTACATTCATCGGGCTCCGGCAGCGGAATTGCCAGCCGCGCCGCTTGGGCATCATCTGCAAGACTCTACCCATACCAGTTTTGGAGTTGTAACTACGGGCATCGTGATTGACCATTTCAAACTTGAAGGTTCAGCATTCAACGGCCGCGAACCCAATGAACAACGGTGGAGCATTCAATTGGCTGCGCTCGATTCGTGGTCAGCAAGATTGAGCCTGGCTCCCAGCCCCAACTGGACAGCCCAGTACAGCTACGGGCGACTGGAACATCCCGAAGCCCTGGAGCCCGGAAGCGAGCGGCGGCAAACTGCGTCCATTGAATACAACCGGCCGTTTAACCAGGGCAACTGGGCAACATCATTGGTCTGGGGCAGAAAGCACAAGGATATTGACGGCACCAACCAGAATAGTTATGTGCTGGAATCGACGGCAAATTTCTCCCGAAGAAACTACGCCTACACCCGGCTGGAATTGGTGGACAAAGACGAACTTTTCCCTTCGGCGCTACTCCGTCCCTCATTTCGGATTGGGGCCTACACTTTCGGCGGGGTGCGGGATCTGATTCAAAGCCACTCCTGGCAGCTTGGTTTGGGAGGCGATGTGACCTTCTATTCCAAACCCGTCGCCCTTGATCCCATTTACGGCAATAATCCGGTTTCTTTCCGGGTATTCCTCAGGCTCCGGCCGGCCTTGAACACGGTCGCGCATTAGCCGGCTCCCATCGTGATATACGAGTGCCTGCATCCCGTGAGCGCGTCCTGTTGCCGACTCTGGCACCGTGACCACAATTTTCACAACCGGCGTACCCTTGAGTGAGGCACAATCGGTGCAATGGAATCGACGGTCAAAGCCATACGGATAATTCAAATCGCAATGCTGGTGAGTATTGCATTGTATGTCTTCATCGGGCAATCGCTTGCCTCCGCGGCAAGGGCATCCAACCCTGTAATTTTTTATGTTTTGTCGCTGGCAGCTATCACCATTGTGGGGGTGATCCTGGTCGTACGACGAACGCTGGTGTTGCAATCGGAGGCGACACTCAAGACACGGCCGACCGATGTAGCCACTTTGAATCGGTGGAAGTCCGGCTACATCGTCACTTATGTACTCTCCGAGTCATTAGCGGTATTCGGATTGGTCCTCTGTTTTGTCGGTTTCACTCTATCCCAAGTGGCGCCTTTCTATTTGGCTGGGTTTATCCTCATGCTTTTTTTTAGGCCACGGCAGCCCTCTGCTGAGTTAACTTAATCAATAGGACATCTAATTTGTTTACGGAGGGACTCCGTGTCCATTACTGGCCCGGAAGAGCTCGAAGGCATGCGTGCGGCAGGAGATGTGGTGCGCCGCGTCATTGAAGCGATGAAGCAAAATGTGCGTCCGGGAGTAACCACTGCCGAGCTCGACGCCATCGGCGACAAAGTGATGCGCGACGAGGGTGCACAATCGGCGCCGGCACTGGTCTACCATTTTCCCGGAAGCTCGTGCATCAGCCTGAATGACGAGGCTGTGCACGGCATCCCAGGCGAAAGGGCCTTGCGCGAGGGTGACCTGCTGAAACTCGATGTGACGGTGGAGAAGAATGGCTTTATGGCCGACGCGGCGGTCACCGTGCCGGTAGGTACCGTATCAGAGGAATCTCAGCGCCTGATTGCCTGCGCGGAGCGTGCCTTTGCCAAGGCAATGCTGGTGGCGCGTGCCGGGTTCCGTGTTTCCGATATTGGACGCGCCGTCGAGCGCGAAGTCCGCCGCGATGGTTTTTCCGTGATTCGCGACCTGGGGGGACACGGCATTGGGCGTACCATCCATGAAGCACCTCGCGTTCCCAACTACGCTGATCCCCAAGCCACTCAGGTCCTGACCGAAGGGATGGTAATTACGGTTGAGCCCATCATTGCTGCCGGAAGCGGCAGAGCCACCTTGGCAAAAGACGGTTGGACGGTGCAGACTGCCGATCACAGGCCTTCTGCTCACTACGAACACACCATCGTCATTACCAAGGGCAAACCGATGGTGCTAACCGCGGCAGAAGTGCTGGGACGCTGAGTCGAACTGGCAACTGGCAAGCGAAACCTACTTAATTTGGCAGGTGGCAAGACCACGCTTCTCCAGGTATTGCTGGTGGTACCCTTCGGCCTCATAGAAGGTGGTTGCCGGAGCGATCTGCGTCACGATTGGTTTGTTAAACCGTCCTGACTTCTGCAATTCATCCTTGGAATTCCTGGCAGCGGTTTCTTGCTCGGGAGTGTGGAAAAAAATTGCAGAGCGATATTGGGTACCCGAATCCGGCCCCTGACGATTGAGCTGCGTCGGGTCGTGATTTTCCCAGAACACGTTTAGCAGTTGCTCATAAGAGATCTTTTCGGGATCGTATTTCACTTCTACTGCTTCGGCATGACCAGTCTGGTCGGAGCAGACATCTTTATAGGTGGGGTTGGAGGTTTGCCCTCCGGTGTAGCCGACGCGAGTTGAAGTAACTCCGGGCAACTGGCGGAAAGTTGCTTCCACTCCCCAGAAACACCCAGCGGCGAAGGTTGCTTTAGCCATTGTTCATCACTCCGTGATCTTTGTCGCGCAACATTGCGAGCGACAAGGCATTCCCGTAGCATATCGCAAGCCCGTTTTGCTTCTCCACTATTTGTGTTATACATGTAACGTTATTGAAATGATTATAACTCCAACTTCGCGCGCACCATCCAAGCAGGCGCCGTGGCTGCTGCTCATATTCAGTCTTCCGGCAGGCCGCGCCAGCCAGCGCGTCGAGGTTTGGCGTAAGCTGCAACGCTATGGAGTGCTGCCATTAAGAAGCTCTGGATATTTATTGCCCAACACCGCAGCCCATCAGGAAAAATTGGAATGGCTGGCTACGGCGATCAGGAATTACCAAGGACAAGCATCGGTAGCACAAGTTCAGGGGTTCGACGACTTACCGGAACAAAAGATAAAGAATCTATTCGTGCAAGCCGCTCCAAAGACTATGAAAACCTGCTGCGCGACTTAAAGAACCTAGGGACGTTCTTCCCGTCGCGCCGACCTACAGGCCAACTCGCCCGGTTAGGAAAACGATTCCACGAGATCACTGTGATTGATTTTTTTAAAAACCCTTTACGGAGTCGCGTGGAGGCCTTGCTGGCTCGAATAGAGGAATCTGACGGAGCGGCACCTGCGACTAACAAGAGGAATAAGACACGCGAGTACCTGAACCGGGTTTGGATCACACGCACTCGGCCAGGAATTGACCGCGTTTCGTCAGCCTGGCTGATCCACCGATTCGTTGATCCCAAAGCGCGATTTGTCTTCGGTGACGATCCAGCTAACCATCCCGACGCCATACCATTCGACATGTTTAGTCCTCAGGGATTCGGACACCGCGGGAACGACTGCACGTTTGAGACGCTCTGCAAACATTTTGCCATTCGCGATGCGCGGGTCAGGAAGATTGCGCAGATGGTTCACCATGCCGACCTTGACGATGAAAAGTTTGGCCGGATAGAGGCCAAAGGTCTTGATCAAGTTCTGAATGGCTGGGCAGGACAAGGCGTCGCAGATGCCGAGTTGTTGCGGCGAGGTATAGACATGATTGAGGGTTTGTATCAGGGACTTAACTGAGCCGAGGTTCTCTCGACCGATACTAGAGGTTTGGCATGAAGTGGATTACCCGTCGCAATATCAAGGTGGATCGCGTTGCGTGCCCGTGGCTCATTCGGCGGTTTATTGATCCTCAACCGGAGTTTCTGTTCGTCGAAGAAGGTCAGCTACTGGAAAGCGCGGAGCGGACAGGAGCAATTCCATTTGATGCACCCCGCCTGAGCGAGGTCAAGTTGAACCATCGCGGCACGCGCTGCTCGTTCGAGGCCATTATCGAAGACTTCGGGTTGAGCGACCCAGCGCTGTCGCGCTTGGGATTAATCGTGCGCGCGGCGGACGTAAGGGGGCAGGAACATCTTGCTCCCGAGGGAGCTGGGTTGCGGGCCATGGCAGAAGGATTTGCGGCAATGGACCTGCCAGACGAAGAAAGATTGGCCAGGCAATTTCCAGTCTATGACGCACTTTACCAGTATGCCCGGAGCAAAGAGAGCTGAAGCCTCCTGACGGTTGTTTCCAGCATCGAAGTGGGCAACAGCAATTTGCGTTGATTAGCGTCAAACAAAATCTGGTTCTAGAAAGGTAAGTGTCATGCAACAACAATTTCGAAACACGAGTCGTGATGCTGTCATTTTCGTGCTGGGCGCGATCGCCGCATTGTCGTTAGCGATTCTGAGTAATACGGCTACCGGGCAGGCAGCACCCTCTACTCAGAACTCCAGCGGCGACTGGAAGCAGGTGGAAGACGCCATGGGCCGGCCGGGGCAGATGATGGAAGATGTGATCAAGTTCGGCATGCCTCGCAAGGATCTACACGTAACCCTTAACGGCGTGGCGATCAAGCCGGGTTTAGCGCTGGGATCCTGGATTGCTTTCAAGAAAGCGGAAAACGGCGTCATGGTTATGGGGGACTTGGTGCTCACTGAGGAGGAAGTCGAGCCGGTCATGCGGAAACTGCAGGAAGGCGGGGTTGAAATAGCTGCGGTCCACAATCACCTGATTGGCGAATCGCCACGTGTGATGTACATGCATGTGGCCAGTCATGGCGATGCGGTAAAGATGGCTAAGGCCATCCATGACGCTGTAGCACTGACCAAAACGCCGGGACCGGATGCTGGCGGCCCGGCAGCGACCTCGCCAGAGGCGTTGGGAATTGATCAGAAGAAAATCGAAGATCTCCTCGGGCATCCCGGAAAGGTGAATGGCGGTGTTTTGCAAATCACTGTCCCACGTGCTGAGACGATCACCGATAACGGAATGGCGGTCCCGCCATCGATGGGCGTTGGATCCGCGCTGAACTTCCAGCCTACGGGCAACGGAAAGGCTGCTATTACTGGCGATTTTGTGCTGGCTGGCAAGGAAGTGAATCCGGTGATGAAGGCGCTCCGGGAGAATGGAATTGAAATAACCGCGCTTCACAGCCACATGCTGACAGAGGAGCCGCGGCTGTTCTTCATGCATTTCTGGGCAAATGATGATGCGATGAAATTGGCAAATGGGCTCCGAGCGGCGGTGGATATCACGAACTCGAAAAAATAACTTGCCACATAAGCTCGGATTCAGCGGTTAGTGCGCAATCACTTCGCTGAGGGCGTTAGGTATGACCACTACCCAAGGAACTGCCCAAGGAAAACGGGAGCAAACACAACACCCGGCCTCAATCGGGCAATTCGTCGGGTATTTCCTCTGGCTGGGCACAGTGGGCGTCGGCGGACCCATCGCGCTCGCCGGCCACATGCAGCAGGATCTGGTCGATGACCGGCACTGGATCAGCAGAGAAGACTATGTCGAAGATCTGGCGCTGGCTCAGCTTGCTCCGGGCCCATTGCCAGCCCAATTGGCCATCTACCTGGGCTACCTGCGCCGGGGTGCTGGGGGCGACGCTGGTGGGAGTGGCATTCGTCCTGCCATCGTTTTTGATGGTGCTCGCCCTCTCGGCGGCCTACGTGCGCTTTGGAGGGCTGCGCTGGATGCAGGGAAAGTTCTATGGAATTGGGGCAGCGGTGATTGGGATTATCGCGCGCTCGGCTTTCAAGCTTACGAAGATCACTCTTGGCAGAGACCGGCTGTTGTGAGCGATCTTTATTGTGCTGGCGGTCTCGACCGCTTGGACTTCGCGCGAGGTTATCTGGTTGTTCCTGCTGGGAGGCGTGATCGCAATGCTGGTGAAATCGTTTCCCGCGAGGGCGCGTGTGGGGAGCGCGACTGGCTTGGGTTTATTCGTAGCAGCAGGAGCATTCCCGGCGAACAGCCAGTTGTGGGAAGTTTTTCTGTATTTCGCCAAGGCTGGAATGTTTGTTTTCGGCAGCGGCCTCGCTATCATGCCTTTCTTATATGGCGGCGTAGTGCAGGGACACCATTGGCTGACTGATCGTCAGTTTGTAGACGCGGTCGCAGTCGCCATGATCACGCCGGGGCCGGTGGTGATTACGGTGGCGTTCATTGGATATTTGGTTGCGGGCACGGCCGGTGCCGGTGCGGCGGCGCTGGGTGGGTTTCTACCTGTGTATTTAGTGGTAGTGGCGCTAGCTCCATCGTATAAAAAGTGGGCGAAGAATCCACAATTGAATGCATTCGTGCGCGGAGTAACCGCGGCCGCCGCAGGAGCGATCGCGCAGTCGTCGTGCTCGCGCGGCGATCGGTTTATGATCTGCCGACAGCGGTGATAGCAATTGTGAGCTTGGCCGTGCTGCTGTTCCGCTGGAAGGTACCCGAGCCGGTAATCATAGCGCTAGTGGGCGTGGCGGGTTTGGCGCTGCATGGTTAGCATGGAGTTGGGGGGAGGCGCGGGCAAAGTTCTACGTGCTCGGGATTCAGGCGTCCGCGTGCCTGAGACCTTCGTGCGGTATTCTGTCTTGACAGTCTGTTCCTCAGGGAGCGACACTCCGTTCAAGTGCGCAAAAGTCTGTGACCCGTGAGCAACGATTGCAACCGGGTCTGGATAGCACTGCGGGCAGGACCACGTCAGATTTGGTATGGACCAATATCCGATTGCCGGCGGAAGTTGCTCTCCATTGGAGTCCCAAGACGCCGATTTGCGTGCGACGGCGCCGGGACCGGCGGCAATCAACGATGCTGCTAGTGGTGAAGCCGAGAAAGATGGCGTTGAATCCCAGCCAGACGCTGCACTTGGAAATAAGGAAGAGCAGAAATCGACATCTGCCTCCTCGTTTCGCGATGATGGCGGCAATTCCTTGCCGGCGATGGCGACACGCGAGTTGGATGCTACGCTGCAACTTCTCGTCGAACGTACCCAATACATCACCGGCGCAACTGGTGCCGCTATCGCGTTGAAGGATAGCGATGGCATGCTTTGTCGCGCCAGCGCCGGCGCTTCCTCTCCCGAATTAGGGGCTCAGCTCCAGGTAAATTCAGGTCTTTCCGGAGAGAGTGTTCGCACTCGCCAGATCTTGCGTTGCGACGATGCTGAGACGGATGCGCGAGTAAACCGGGACAGCTGTCGAGCATTGGGGATTGCTTCAGTTGTGATCATGCCATTGTTGCGCGACGGTGAAGTTGAAGGCGTATTTGAGCTGTTTTCCGACAAGACCTATACCTTTGGAGCCCGCGATATTGCTACCCTCGAACGAATGGGAGAGATGGTTCACACCGCGATAGATCATGCCCGAGCCGCGCACACCCCACTTAAGCAGGCGGAGCCAGACAAGACTGGGGTAAGGAGTCCAGATACCGTCGATGGGAAGGGAACGGTAGATCATGCGCTGGCCGATGACAGGATCGAAGAACTTGAAACTACTTCGGTGACCGAAAGCGATACCATCGAGGAGGCTGTTCCTTCGCGGGAACCTACTCGAGCGACAGAGCACAGCGTAGTTTTCTGGGGACCGCGTCGCCACTCCGCGCAAGGACCGAGTGCAGCGCAAGAAACCAAACCCACTCAGGAAAAACCATCTGATATGCCAGACTCAAAGTCTACGGCGGCCGCCGACGGGGACATACTTCCGGGAGTGGGAACGGAGCCGGCAAAGATTTTTGCAGTTTCTGAGACCGGGTTTTCACTTGCGCCGGAAACGCCTCCCGAGGTGGAGGCGGTCAGCCCGAGTGAGAAAACAACCGGCCTCCGGGGCGGGGTGATAGCGGAAGCGCCAGCTAATGCCACTGACCATGAATCCTGCGACCCCAGTGGAATAAATCCAGAGGGGTTTGTCGGCGGAACGGCAAATATCCATAAATGTGAAGGTTGCGGCTTTCCGGTTTCGGAGGGTAGAAAGTTTTGCCTCGACTGCGATTCCGCCAGCAAGGGCAATGATCCTGCCATGGCCGCGGTCAGCAGAGGCGTACCCGCCGAACCTGCAAGATTTATTCCGCAGTTTTTGAGTGGAATCGAGTCAACAGGTGACGAGTCGTGGCTTGCCGCTCACAAGTACTTGATCGCTGCACTGGTCGCGCTGGCACTCATTATCATTTTCCTGCTGTTGTCTCGTTCCTCGTAAGAACCGCGCCTCCTTGAATATGGAGGGCCCCGACACCCCAGGCTCATTGCCATGAGAGTGACCCTTTGTCGTGCTCGCTTCTTCCTTCTTGACAAACGTGTTAAGCCTGCATAAAGTGCGAACATTCGCTCTATACAAAGGTTTTTCAGGTGCCCATGATGAAGAACGTTTACGAGGTCCTCAGGCAGAAGGAACTGGAACTGTCCAGGTTAGAAAAAGAAGTTGAGGCGCTGCGAGTCGCGGCTCCGTTGCTCTCGGATGAGGGCAAAGATACGAATATTGAATCCGCGGGCAAGCCAACGCTGGCCACGCCCTCGCCAACGCAGCAACCGATTCGGATCCCGCAGCCCGCGGTCAATGCTACCCCGCCAACAGCGCGGGCCGCAGGGTGGGAGGATACCGCAAAACGCTGGCCCTAAAGAGATTGAATGCCACGCCGCTGCCTGAACCAGGGGGAGCGGGCCTGAATATTCTCCGGTAAACAGCCCGGGTCACAAGCCCGGGCTGTGATGTTTGTGGCGGATCCGGGGTTTTCGCGTCAGCCTGATCTGTGGGAACCTGCGTCGGACAAGGGGTTCAGCCAACCTCAACAAATATTTGCAGCTTCCTATCTCTCGCCCAGCAGGTTATCTATCACTCCCCGCATCATTGAGCCCCCATACGAGCCGGCAATGCCCGGCAGGAATACCAGCAATGATTCATAAATCTGCGCCCGGTTAGGTTTCTGCGCCAGCAAGAAGTAGGCGAAAAGATCCGCAATGGGCACAAAAATCCCAACCGCCACCACCCATCGCCACGCTCTGCGGGGCCGAAGCAAACCCAACAACATGCAGGACGCGAGCACCAGCAGGGCGGTGAAAAGCAGGTCATCCAGTTTTACGTCAATCCATCCTGCAAAGGCGCCTGCTGCGATGGCAAGCATATAGAAATGCAAATCTTCACTGTCAGGTGAATCGTCATCCGAGCGACATCCACCCCAGGCCGTTGTCATGGATCTAAACAGAACTCCTCTCTCGGAGTTTAATAAACATAGAACCCTCTGCCGCTTTTTCTTCCCAACCAGCCAGCGTCCACCATCTTAATGAGCAGCGGACAAGGACGGTACTTGGGATCTCCCAGGCCATCCTGCAAAACGCGCATGATGTCGAGGCATACATCCAATCCAATAAAATCGGCCAGCGTCAGCGGCCCCATGGGATGGGCCATTCCCAGCTTGAACACTTGATCGACTGCCTCCGCAGTAGCTACCCCTTCCATGACGGCGTACATAGCCTCATTGAGGAGCGGCATAAGCACACGGTTGGAAACAAAACCCGGAGCATCATTGACCTCCACCGGGGTCTTCTCCAGTTTCAGGGCTAGGTCTCGCACGGTTTCGAAACTCGCCTGTGACGTGGCCAAGCCACGAATCACTTCTACCAGCTTCATCACCGGAACAGGATTGAAGAAATGCATCCCGATAACCTTGTCAGGACGCCTGGTCAATGCTGCGAGCTTGGTTATCGAAATAGAAGAAGTGTTGGAGGAAATAATTACTTCGGGACGGCAGATTTTGTCCAGATCGCGGAAAATACCGGCCTTTATTTCCAGTTTCTCGGTCGCGGCTTCTACTGCAAAATCGCAAGCTGCGAGCTTGGCTCGGTCGAGTACGGGCTGGATGCGCTGCAAGGTCATGGATCTGTCCTGGGAGGTAATCTTCTCTTTAGCCAGTTCACGATCCAGATTTTTGCCGATGGTCTCGATGGCGCGATCGAGAAAGCTTCGATCTATGTCGCACAGAAGAATCTGATATCCGCCGCGGGCGAATACATGCGCAATACCGTTGCCCATGGTGCCGGCGCCCACTACACCGATTGTCTTAACTTCCATGACTGCTGCTCCACTCGTATTTGGCTATTGTTCGCGCGTGCAGTAGGAAAACCAAAAAGTGTAACAGAAGCGGCAGGAGAGAGGATTATTGGAAGCGGACCCAAAGACAAGAATTCAGCCTGCTAGTCCGATTCAAATGTAAACACGAGATGCAGACAAAAGTTTCGCTGTCACAAGGTGCAGCGTAGTTCTTACGATTTCGGCTTTGACATTCGGCCAAGGCAGCACGGACACGAACTGCCCGCATCACACCAATAAAGGTGCTGGGGGAGTCAGAGAGAAAGGCGGGCTGGGTGGCTGGGAGCTCGCCCTCTCTGGGCGGGGGACATCCAGGAGGGAACACATGTTACGAAAACTGAGCATGGCTGCCTGTGCCGTTGCGGTGACGATGGTTCTGAGCAGTTTTGCGGTCGCTCAATACCGCGATGACGACGATTATTATGGCAACCAAAACAATGCGGCGCAGGCTCGCCAGTACGGATATCAGAGCGGGTACCGCGACGGTATCGCTAAAGGCAGACATGAAGGACGAGAGAACGATCCTACCGACTTTCGTAGCCGCGAATGGGAAAGCGCCAGCCGTGGCTATCAACCCTGGATGGGGCCGCTAAGCCTCTTCCGGCTTGGCTACCGCGAAGGTTACCGAGCAGGATTTCAAGCCGGCTACCAGAATGTTCAGCGGGGTTGGGGCGATGGCGACGCTGACGATAACGTCCGCATTTATGATCGCGGCAGCTATCGGTATAACCAGCCCTGGTTCCGAGGAAACGGTGGTTACAATATCGGCTACCAAGATGGTGCGTCGGTTGCCCGTCAGGACGTCACGGACGGCAAGCCTTATAATCCCAATCCTCGCGGACGTTACGATGATGAAGACCATGGCTACCGCCGCGAATACGGCGACAAGCACACCTACCAGACGCAATATGCCAATGGTTATCGCGCCGGCTACGAATCAACATTCGGACGGCGCGGATATTGAGTGGCTCGTAACATTTATTGATCATAGATAAGACGATGAAGCCGCCGGACCTCTCTCCGGCGGCTTTTTTGTCCTCAAAAACTATACGTTTGCTTGGCCACCAGATTTTTTTGCATCTTTATCTTGATATCAAGACTCTTTATCTGGAGTAGATTTGTGGATCATGCCCGGCAAAACAGATACCAGTGGAATTCATCTTTGGCTTGTGCTGATGAAAGCTCACCAGTCGCTCGAGCGGTACGCTTGGCACAGCATCGGTCAAACGGGGCTCGGTTTTTCCGACTTTGCCGTACTCGAAACGCTGCTCCACAAGGGTCCTTCGCCGGTGAATATTTTGGGGGCCGGCATTCCTTTGACCAGCGGTTCCATGACAGCAGCGATTGATCGCCTGGAGCGCAGGCATCTTGTGCGGCGCGGGGTAGACTCGGCAGACCGGCGGGCACGCATTGTCCATCTCACAGCCGAAGGCAGGAGGCTTATCGAAACGGCGTTTCATGATCACCAAGCTGCCATGGAAATTGCCGCTGAAAGCGTCACACCTGCGGAAAGAGCAATTCTGATTCGACTGTTGAAAAAGTGGGGCAAAGCCACACTAGAGAAACTGGACTCATCACCACAAAAAGGAGAACCTCATGTTTGGACGACTGGTAAACACAGATCCCGATAATTTTGCTTTGACCGTGCTGAGGCTCGTGCTGGGAGTTGTATTTTTTGCCCATGGAGCGCAGAAAATGTTGGGTTGGTTCGGAGGATACGGGTTCAGCGGAACTATGGGTTTCTTCACTCATCAGATGAGCATTCCGGCGCCATTGGCTTTTCTCGCGATCGCGGCGGAGTTCTTCGGAGGTTTGGGGCTGATCGTTGGATTCTTAACCCGTGTGGCTGCATTCGGTATTACGGTGAACATGCTTGTCGCGATCCTGATGGTCCACCACCAATTCGGACTTTTTATGAATTGGGCAGGCAATCAGAAGGGGGAAGGCATCGAATTTCACCTTCTGGTTCTGGCGATTTCTTTCGCGATCATGATGATGGGCGCCGGAGCGTTCTCGGTCGACGGTTGGCTCTCTCCTGGGAACAGAAAAGAATTAAGAGTGGGCGCGGGACGGCGAGGCTGAACCAGAACCAGCGGTAGAGGGAGAAGAGCTTTTCTTGCCAGCGACTTCCAGACGGGTTTCGGCACGCTGCAGATCTGATTCGGCGCGGGTAAAATCAGTCTCTGTCTTGCCCTCTTTAAACTCCTGCTCCGCACGTTGTTTAGCTTGCTGCGCCCGCTGGATGTCGATTTCGTCGGGGCGCTCTGCGGTCTCGGCAAGAATTGTCACTCGATCCGGAAGCACCTCGGCAAATCCCCAGGCTACGGCGAGATGCTGGGTGTGGCCACCGTTCCGATAACTGATCTCGCCCACGGCGAGTTCGGTGATGAGCGGTGCGTGGCCGGGCAATATCCCCAGATACCCGTTCTTACCGGGAATCTGCATCTCCTCAGCGCTGTCTTTCACCACCAGCTTCTCTGGAGTGACGATCTCGACTTGAAAAGTCTCGGCCATTTTAAGTCCCAGCCATCAGCTCCGCTGCCCAAAATTGCCGATAAAGATGATGGCCCACGTCTTATGCTGCTGCTGATGCGCCCTTCAACTTCTCAGCCGCCTCGAGCACTTCGTCGATCGTGCCTTTCATGTAGAAGGCCTGCTCTGGAATATCGTCGTGCTTACCGTCTACAATTTCCTTGAAACCCTTCACCGTATCTTGAACCTTCACATAACGTCCCGGGCTGCCGGTAAACTGCTCGGCAACATGGAATGGCTGCGAGAGGAACCGCTGGATTTTGCGAGCACGAGCCACGGTCAGCTTTTGATCCTCGCTTAGTTCGTCAATGCCCAAAATCGCGATGATGTCCTGCAGGTCTTTGTAGGTCTGCAACACTCTCTTCACCGACTGGGCGACGTCGTAGTGTTCCTGGCCCACGATGCGAGCATCAAGAATTCGTGAAGTTGAAGCCAGCGGATCCACCGCCGGGTAAATTCCAATTTCGGTCAACGCGCGAGAGAGTACGGTCGTAGCGTCCAGATGTGCAAAAGTGGTCGCCGGAGCAGGATCAGTTAGATCGTCAGCGGGGACATAAATCGCCTGCACCGAGGTGACCGATCCCTTCTTAGTGGAGGTGATTCGCTCTTGCAGTTCCCCCATTTCGGTTGCTAGGTTAGGCTGGTAACCGACCGCGCTGGGCATTCGACCCAGGAGCGCCGACACTTCTGAACCGGCCTGGGTGAAACGGAATATGTTATCGATGAAAAGCAGGGTGTCCGCGCCTTCGACGTCGCGGAAATATTCAGCTACCGTCAGCCCGGTTAAGGCTACCCGCAGGCGCGCGCCTGGCGGCTCCGTCATCTGGCCATAAATCAGCGCTGCTTTAGAGTGTTCAGGGTCTCCCGGCTTGATGACGCCCGACTCGGACATTTCCAGCCAAAGATCGTTTCCTTCACGAGTACGCTCCCCCACCCCGGCAAACACAGAGAAGCCGCCGTGCTGCTTGGCGACGTTGTTTATGAGTTCCATAATGACAACGGTTTTGCCGACGCCGGCGCCACCAAACAGACCAATCTTTCCCCCCTTCAAAAACGGCTGGATCAGGTCAACGACTTTGACCCCGGTCTCGAACATCTCCGCAGAAGTAGCCTGCTCGTCAAACGCAGGCGCGAGGCGGTGAATCGGCATTTTCTGCTTGTGCTGGATCGGACCAAGCTCATCGACTGGTTCTCCAACAACATTCATCACCCGGCCCAGAGTGCCCGGGCCCACCGGCACGGAAATCGGGCCACCCATATCGATCGCTTGCATGCCCCGCACCATGCCGTCAGTCGGTTGCATGGCGATGCAGCGCACCCGGCCTTCGCCCAGGTGCTGCTGCGCTTCAAGGATCACGTTGATGGGCTGAGGTACCTTGAAGCCATCGCTGACAACGCGAATGGCCTGGTAAATGGGCGGCAGGCCAGCTGCGGAAAACTGCACGTCCACAGCAGGACCGGCAATTTGAATTACGTGTCCAATATTTTCTGCCATAGGGTCGGTTCTTTTATCACGACGTAGCGTGCTAGGCCTTAAAACTTCTTTCAGACTCAGCAAGCGGCACCGCTGAATAGTTGTTCAGAGTGCCGCGGCACCGCTTACGATTTCGATAATTTCCTTCGTAATTTTTGCCTGGCGAGCTCGATTCATGACCAGCGTCAACGAATCGATCATGTCGGTCGCGTTGTTGGTAGCGGCCTCCATGGCAGTCATGCGGGCCGCGTGCTCGGCGGCCACAGACTCAAGCAACGCACGAAAAACCTGGATGTCTACATACTTCGGAAGCAATCCGTTGAACAATTCCTCCGGAGGCTGCTCATAGATGTAGTCCACGGTTGCGGACCCGAATTTTGCGGACTCCACGTCAGAGTCGGCGCGGTCGGTGCGCCTCATTCCAACCCCTGCCGACTCTGCTGCTTTGACGGCCTGCTTCCTTTCTTTCTCGCTCAACTGTTCCGCTTGCAGCACTTCTGCCGTGCCAATCTGTTTGATGGGCAGCACCTGTTCTACAACCAGCCGTTGCGCAATCACCGATTTGAATTCGTTATATACGAGGTACACGGAATCTATTTCACCATCGCTGTAACGCTTGATGACAAGCTCGCCAACTTCGGCTGCCATCGCATACTCAACTTTGTTGAGAACCCCAATTCTTTCCCCGACGATTACAATGTGGGGCGGTTGCTGCGAATCCGCCTTCCTCGACTCTGCAACGGCAAACCGACGCCGTAGGAAGTCGCGGCCCTTGCGCCCGATGGCTTCGATCTCAACATTTTTACCTGCTTTGGACTCCAAGAAGCGGGTCGCTGCCTTAAGAATATTGGTGTTGAACGCGCCTGCAAGGCCCTTGTCGCCGGTGACAACGATCAGCAGAATGTTGTTTTCTCCGCGCTGGGCAAGCAGGGGATGTCGCGGCTCGCCGCTTTCAGGATCATAAATTTCAGCTCGCGACACCAACGACTTCAGCACTGCGGTAAGCATCTGCGCATAGGGACGGGCTGCCAATGCCCGCTCCTGGGAACGGCGCAACTTGGCCGCTGAGACCATCTTCATGGCCTTGGTGATCTGCCGCGTGTTAACCACGCTACGGATACGCCGCCGGATATCGAGTACGTTGGGCATGAAAACCAGTGCTCAGATGCTGTTCTCGTTCTCAGAAGCCAGATGAAGTTCGCTACTTCGCCGCTACCGCTTCCTGCCGCATGGCCGCGAACTGCTGCTTGCATTCCTTGATCACTTTGCTCATCTCGGCTTTTAAGCTGTCGTCCAGGACTTTCTTTTCCATGATGGTGCGTAAGAGTCCTGGGTTCGCGGTGTCTACGAACTTGTATAACTCGGCCTCGAAGGGCCGAACCTGCTCCACCGGAAGGTCATCCAGGAAACCACTCGTTCCGGCAAAAATGATGAGAATCTGTTTGGAGAATGACAATGGCGAGAACTGTGCCTGCTTTAAAAGTTCTACCAGCCGCTGCCCACGATTCAGTTGGGCTTGCGTAGCTTTATCAAGATCGCTGCCAAACTGCGCAAAGGCGGCGAGCTCGCGATATTGGGCTAGCTCCAGCTTCAATGTGCCAGCAACCTGGCGCATGGCTTTGATCTGGGCGCTGCCGCCAACCCGGCTGACGGAAAGACCCACGTTCACCGCCGGACGCACGCCCGAATTGAACAAGTCGGTTTCCAGATAAATCTGGCCGTCCGTGATCGAAATGACGTTGGTCGGAATGTACGCCGAGACGTCGCCCGCCTGCGTTTCGATGATAGGCAGGGCCGTGAGTGAGCCACCGCCATTCTTGTCGCTCAACTTGGCGGCGCGCTCCAGCAGACGCGAGTGAAGGTAGAAGACGTCTCCCGGATAGGCCTCCCGTCCGGGCGGGCGGCGTAACAAGAGTGAAATCTCGCGATACGATGCCGCATGTTTCGAAAGATCATCGTAAATGCACAGCGCGTGACGCTTGGTATCGCGGAAGTGTTCGCCCATGGCACACGCCGCGTACGGGGAGATGTATTGCATGGGCGCGGGTTCTGATGCAGACGCCGCTACTACAATGGTGTAATCCATCGCCCCCTGGTCGGTCAGAATTTTCACCACTTGTGCGATGGAGGAACGCTTCTGACCAATGGCGTTGTAAATACAGATCAGGTCGTTGCCCTTATTGTTGATGATGGTGTCGAGCGCAACCGCGGTCTTGCCGGTTTGGCGGTCGCCAATGATCAACTCGCGCTGCCCTCGCCCGATGGGAATCATGCTGTCAATGGCCTTCAGTCCCGTGGCCATGGGCTCGCGTACCGGCTGGCGGGCAATTACACCCGGAGCCAGACGTTCCAGAGCAATGAACTTATCGGTCGCGATGGGGCCCTTGTCGTCAATCGGCTGCCCCAGCGAATTGACCACCCGGCCAATCAGAGCATCGCCGACAGGCACGCTCATGATGCGGCCGGTTCGCTTAACCTCGTCGCCTTCCTTGATTTCCGTATATTCGCCAAGCAGCACCACACCAACCTGGTCCTCTTCCAGGTTCATGGCGATTCCGGCAACGCCGTGGGGGAAAGACAGCAGTTCACCGGCCATGACTTTATCCAGGCCATAGACGCGAGCGATACCGTCGCCGAGCGTGATGACGGTGCCGACTTCATCCACCGCGATCTTGGATTCGTAGTTCTCAATCTGTTCGCGGATTAGCTGTGTTATCTCGTCTGCCTTAATTTGCGCCATAGATTTTAGTCGCCAGCTTCTAGTTCAGCTTTTTAGCACGTGAGCCTTCGGTACCTGGCAATTAGCATCTAGCCCATTCGATTATGGAAGAGTGTATGGCGATGCTAAGTGCTTCGCGCCAACTGCTTGCGTATCTCATGTAACTGTCCCAGCACGGAGCCATCATAAATCGTACTGCCCACTTTGATGACGGCTCCGCCCAATATCGAGCGATCACGCGAGTAGCTTGCCTTGACCTTTTTACCAGTCAAGTTCTGTACCTGTGCCTCCAACGAACGTTTCTCCGCATCATCCAAGTCGCGCGCGCTGGTGACCTCCGCTTCGGCAAATCCCAGCCTGTGATTCAATTCCTGTTCGAAGCCGCTAATGATCCGGCGGAGAAACGGAACCCGCCGATGATCCATCAGCACCGCCACGAAATTGCGCACCGGCAGGGAGATTCCTTCGCGAGCTACGATAGCATCCAGCACGTCACGCTTCTTCGCGGCCGGAATGGCAGGATTCTCCCACACACGCCTCAAATCCGAGTTCCCGGCAACCAAATCGCCTAACGCACGCAGTTCCCTAAGCGTCCGAGAAGCATCAAGCTTCTTGTCGAGGACTACGTCCACGAAAGCGCGAGCGTAGGTGCTGGTGACGGAGGCCAAGTCTATCGCCCTTTCTTTGCTTTTTGGTCGGAACTGGTATCGTTACGATCGATTGCCAGCAGGTCAGTGACGAAGCTGCGCACCAGGACCTGATCGGTCGCGGCATCTACGTGTATCTGCCGCTGCGCCAGCGAAACCGCCAGATCAGCGGCATATGCCGTTAACTCGCGACGAGCCTGCTTGGCAGCGGCGGCAATTTCCTGCTCGGCCGAGGCGATGATCCTGCGCGCGTCCTCGGCCGCCGCCGCCTCGATGCGGGCCTCCTCGGCGATGAATTCCTGCTCCGCCGCTGACCTCATGGTATTGATTTCGTCGTCCAGGCGCGAAAGCCGTGCCTCGATTTCCGCCAGGCGACGATTTGCATCGGCACTGGCCTTCCGGGCTTCCTCCATCGCTTTCTGAATGGTAGCGTTACGCTCGCGAAGCATTCCGGGAACAAGCTTTCTGGAAAACCACAGGATGGCAATCAGAATAACGGCGAAATTCAACACCACGGCGAGCCAATAGGCGTGGTCCACACTCAATCCCGTAATGCGCGCCAAAAGCACGACCGATGCAGAATGCCTGATCTCCGCACTGTCGTCCTCACTGGCTTCGCGCGACTCTCTCGCCAATTGATCCTCAGGCGAACGGGCTGTCTGATTCCGGCTTTGCTCAGTCGATGACGCCGATTTATCGGGCTGGGAGCCTGTCGTCCGCCCTTGAGCGACGGTCGCCGTCAGACAGAAAATCAGGACTAACAATTGGAGAGTGACGCCGAGCGCCGGGCGGTCGAGCCTTAACGTACGCATCATAGAATCCCAGCTGCCGGACCCGCCACTACCGTCGCCACGGGCTGCAGAACGGTTCGCACTATTTCTGCCGCCAACTCTCCGGCTTTGGCCTGAAGGACAGTCTGGGCCGCAGCTTTATCCTGCTCAATTGCATTTCGAGCCTGGCTAACCTGTTCCTGCGCCCTGGCACGAGCTTGCGCTAGCGCAGTGGCGCCTGCCTGCAATGCCTGCTGACGGCGCGCCTCCAGGCTCTTGAATATAGCTGTCCGCGCCTCTCGCAGGCGTTGCTCGTACTCGGCGGTGCGAGCCTCGGCAGAGGCAATATCCGCCCGCGCCTTTTCGATCGCTCCCTCGGTCTTGTCGCGCCGCTCGGTGAGCACCCGGGTGAGGGGTTGGTGAACCAGGAATTTATAGAGCGCATACAACATACTAAAGAAGATGATGGTCGGAATGGATCCGAGCAGTAATCCACCTAGTTGTGTGAGCGTCTCATCCATTATGATTTTGCGGAAAGAACAGCAGCAGTAAGAGGGCTTCTAAAACCCTTAACGCTAACATTTTTGCAGATTTAGTGTCAACGCATTCGGCCGCGAATCTTGATCGGCGCCAGAATCAGATTCCCCTGACATGACTTCCCGAATTTGGCTGCGTCGCCCAAGTGCGGAACTCCACATTACCTCCGTAACGGGGTAAATGCGTGAGAGTCACGTTATCATTCGGACAACCATAATCCCATGAAAAAGCTTAACGTCCTAATCGCGCTGACCACGAATGATAACGATTACCAGCTGGAGCAGGCACAGGCTGCGGAAGAAGCGGCGCGCCGCTTAGGAATCAGCATACAAATTATTCATGCCGATAATGATGCCATCAATCAGAGCCAGCAAATACTGAAGATTATCCAGTCTTCCACAAATTCTCGTCCCGATGCGGTTGTGTTTGAACCGGTGGGAGCTACCGCACTGCCCCAGGTAGCCCGAGCTGCGGTCACGGCGGGTATCGGATGGGTCGTCCTGAACCGGGATGTCGATTACCTCACGGAACTCCGCACTTATCCAGTACCTTGTTTTGCCATCAGCTCAGATCACGAGGAAATCGGGCGAATTCAAGGGCGCCAGTTTGGAGCGCTCCTCCCCAAAGGCGGCACCGTTTTATATATTCAAGGACCGTCCGAAAGCTCCGCGGCTCGCCAACGGACAGCCGGAATGTACGAAACCAAGCGCGTAGATATTCAAGTAAAGACATTGAAAGCAAATTGGACCGAAGCAAGCGCATTCAAAGCTATTAATTCATGGCTGCGATTGTCCACCTCACGTGAGTCACGCATTGACGTGATCGCCGCGCAGGATGATTCCATGGTCGTGGGCGCCAGAAAAGCATTTCAGGAACAAGGAAGCGACCGAGAGCGGTGGCTGGCTCTACCTTTTACTGGTTGCGACGGCCTGCCCAAGACCGGCCAGGCATGGGTGCGCAGTGGATTGCTGGCCGCAACCATTTTCGTTCCACCTAATACGGGCACGGCTCTGGAGATGCTGGTGCAGGCGTTGCACGGGGATATCAAACCACCGGAGCGAAAGTTAACGCTTCCTGCGTCAATTCCATCGCTGGAAGAATTGGCCTCCAGCCGATGGGCACGCCCTCATGCAGATGCGGCCCGACACTCTGCGGGCCGGTGATGCCAATCGTCGCAGCAAAGGGTCAGTTGGCGCTAAAAACCAGAAAGTAGTCCATCCCATCCGCTTTCACAAAATCATACTGTCCCAGCAAACGATACCCAGCTTCAGCAGCCTCTTTAATAACAACGTCACGCCCTATGCCGTGATTCTCGCCGTTACCGTTGCGGTCGATAATTCCAACTCTCGCGCCGGGTTTGAGTGCGGCGCGCAAGTTTCGTAATAGAGATACTGGTTTCTCCACCTCGTGATAGGTCTTCAGCAGCAATACGGCATCAACACTTTGAGTGGGCAGGAGAGGATCATCGCTCTTACTCAGGATAGTCTTTACGTTAAGCAACCGCTCCCGCTGGGTGCGCTGATCGATGTAATTTATCGCCTCCGGATTAATGTCAACGGCGTAAACTTTCCCGGTCCCCGTCACCCGTTTGGCGGCACGAACTGTAAACCAGCCTGATCCCGCCCCGATATCGGCCACAGTTTTTCCGTCGGTAATTCCCAAAATGTCCATGACCCGATTGATCTGAAGTTTCTCATCTCTCCCCGGAGACTCAAAGATGGAGAGATCGCCGGTATAAGGCCTGCTGGTCTTGCGGTCCTGAACCGACTGCGGGCTCGCGGCTTGAGCAGTTGTCTGTGTTCCCAGTCCAGAAAGCGGACTCAGCAGAAGCAATACATAGAGTGAAAGGGTGCGTTTCATCATCTTAATTTTATTTTGCTCGCGACTCTGACAAGAGAAACTGATATTGGGCTTCACTGGCTTCATGTGCGATAAATAAGTAACTTCGAACCCTGCCTTTCAGTCGGCTTCTGAATCGGCGTCATTCCCTCAAGCAAGAATACAGGAGGACTACCCCACTCCGGATGTACAATCAGCCCGCTCAGCGCCCAATCCTGGGGAGAAAACATAATGGCGTTTCGAGTTTCTCGTCGTGAGTTTCTTGCCGGCATGGCTGCAATGGCTGCCGCGATGAAAGTGTCATCTCTTCCCTCAGGGGCAAAGTCGGTGTCCGACTCGCTGGATCCGGCAAAGTCATCCTTCCGGGTCGCCGTAATTAACGATGAGATTTCGCAGGACTTTGGTCATGACTGCGAAGTGGCCTCGCGGGAGTTCGGCATGGAATGGATCGAACTGCGCAGTGCGTGGGACAAGAATATCCTCAAGCTGGATTCTCACGAAGTCGCGGAAGCGCAACGTATATTGAAAAAGAACAAACTGCGCGTCACGGACATAGCCAGTCCGCTGTTCAAAGTGGATTGGCCGGGCGCTCCCAAGTCAAAGTTCAGTCCGAAACGTGATCAGTTCAAGGCCGACTTTACTTTTGATCAGCAGGATGAAGTGCTCAAACGCAGTATTGATCTGGCCAAAACCTTCGGCGCCGATCGTGTCCGCTGCTTCGATTTCTGGCGCCTCGATGATCAGACTCCGTACCGTGCGGCGATCAACGAAAAATTGCAGGACGCCGCCGATAAAGCAGGCAAGCAGGGCATAATCCTTGTCCTGGAAAACGAAGGCTCCTGCAATACAGCCACCGGGGCGGAAGCGGCGCGCGTCCTGAATGCGGTGAAGTCTCAGTATTTAATGTTGAACTGGGACCCAGGTAACGCCGCTAGTCGCGGCGAGAAACCTTATCCCGATGGCTACAATCTCTTGCCAAAGGATCGCATTGGTCATTGCCACTGTAAGGATGTGGTCAAGAAACAGGATGGCTACGAATGGGAAGCTATGGGTCGAGGCATCATCGATTGGGTCGGCCAGTTTAAGGCCCTCAAGCGTGACGGCTATCATTATGCCGTAAGCCTCGAGACGCACTGGCGCGGCGCGGGCACGCCCGAAGCATCTACGAAACAAAGTTGGGCGGGAATGAAAGCTGAGCTGCACCAGGCCGGAGCGCTGTAACTCGAATCTCTGGTCCGCGCTGAATCTTCATTAATTTGGTTATCTGCATGAAACAGTTGACGCGACGGCAATTTATCCAAAGTTCCGCAATTGCAATCGGGACCCTGCGAGTCTGTTCCCGCGCCGCCGGAAGTGAGTCATTGCCGATCGGCTTTTCGACTCTCGGCTGCCCCGGCTGGAACTGGTTAAAAATCCTCGACTTTGCCCAGCACAACGGCTTTGCTGCGGTCGAGTTGCGCGGCTTGCAAGGCACGATGGATTTGCCGGCGCGCCCTGAATTTAGCGCCGCGAATATTGCTGAATCACGCAAACAGGTCGCGGCGCGCGGCCTGCGCATTTCCTGCGTCAGTAGTTCCGCCAACATGCACGATACCGATCCGCAGAAACACGCGGAGCAGATGGCCGACGCTCGCCGCTTCATCGACCTGGCCCACGCGCTCGGCTCGCCCTATGTCCGTGTTTTCGGAAACAAAATTGTGGGTCCCCGAGACCAGGCTCTCGAGCACATTGCAAACTCGCTGCGCGAGCTTGGGGACTACGCCGGTCCACGAGATGTCACGGTTGTGATCGAGTCGCACGGCGACTTTACCGATTCTCCAACGCTGCGCACAATCCTGGAGCAAGCCAACTCTTCGCACGTGGCACTGCTTTGGGACGCGCACCATACTTTTGTCAGCGGGAAGGAAGACCCCGCCTTCACGGTGGCTCAACTTGGAAAATATATCCGCCACACCCACCTCAAAGATTCTCGCAAAGAAGGCGATGATGTCCATTACGTACTCACGGGTCGTGGCGAAGTGCCGGTAAGACGACAAATAGAACTGCTCGTAGACCACGGCTATCGGGGCGTCTACTCATTCGAGTGGGAAAAAGTATGGCATCCCGAAATTGAAGAACCCGAAATAGCATTCCCAGATTTTGCTCGCGTGGCGACGCAATATCTGAAGGATGCTCGTTCGAAGCAAAAAACGCACACCGGCTGACCAAAAGAGATTTGACAATGGAGGTTCATGACAATGGCAAAGAAGACGCGGCGTGAGTTTGTGCAACAGACGATGTTAGGCGCGGCAGCCTTGCTTGCCTACCCGCCAGCCCGGGTGCTCGGTGCGAACGATCGCGTGCGCATTGGCATGATCGGAGTAGGCGGACGCGGGCAGGAACTTTTGAAGCAAGTCATGGAACTTCCCAAGGCCCAAGTGGTGGCCATCGCCGATGTTTACACTCGACGCCACGATGAAGCAAAACAAATCGCAAACGGCATTCAGACCGTGAATGATCATCGCCGCTTACTTGACATGAAGGATATTGATGCCGTCATCGTGGCCAGTCCGTTGCATATTCACGCCCAGCATTTTCTGGATACGCTGGCCGCGGGCAAAGACCTCTATGCCGAAAAAACCATGACGTGGTCCATTCCAGAGGCGGAGCAATGCCTGCAAGCAGCGAAGATATCCGACCGGATAATTCAGATTGGATTGCAGCATGAGAGTTCCGGAGCGCTAGCCGATGCGAGAAAGTGGATCAAGGACGGGCTGCTCGGAAAGGTCACCCAAGTCGAGTCTTGGATGAGCCGCAACACCCCTCATGGAAAAGGTCAATGGGTGCGGCCAGTGCCCTCGGATTGCACCGCCACCAACGTCGATTGGAACGCCTTTCTCAACGGACGACCCAACTGCCCTTTCGACGCCAACAAGTTCATCAACTGGCGATTGTTCTGGGAGTTTTCTGGCGGCAATGTCACCGAGAACATGGTGCATCAGATTGCCTGGATCATGTCAGCCCTCGACCTGCCGCTGCCTAGTGCGGCCTACATGTCGGGTGGAGTATTTTCAGAAAAAGACGGCCGCGAAGTACCCGACACCATCGCGGTTACCCTGGATTTCCCCAACGACATGGTTGTTACCTGGCAGTCCACGTTCAGCAACAGTCGCTACGGACTGGGCGAACGTTTGCTGGGAAGCGACGGCACCATTGAACATCTGGCGGGAGCAACCGACATGGTGAGCGGCAAGTCCGGCGAAACCACTCATTATTTTCCCGAAAAGACTAATCGGCGGGATGGGGTCGCGATCACTGGAAACAGCTCAGACCAGGATCACATGTCCAACTGGATTGAGTGTGTGCGCACTCGCAAAACTCCTCACGCTCCGGTGGACATTGGCTACCGGTCGGCGGTCGCGGCGCACATGGCTAATCTGGCTTACCGCCGCCAGCAGCGCATCACTTTGGAGGCGGCGCAGTCAGCTCAAGTCCAACTCTGAACTCAGCGACAGGAACTTAGCTTCACACACGAACTTTTGATGGTTGGTGCGATGACGCGACGCATTCTTCCGAATACAGGTAGTTGGCTACTTTCTTCAGCATCACTCGGAGGCCTGATGAGATCTTCACTGATTTTGTTTTTCCTCTCCGTGACCAGTTTTCTTTTCGCTCAACCATCGCGCGTTCCCGAAATTCAGTATCAGTCGGTGCCCGATGTTTTGAAACTTCCTCCCGATCTGTATCTCGGCGAAGTGGCGGGTGTGGCGGTCAATTCCAAGCGACACGTCTTCGTGTTCTCGCGTGGCAATAGCACTGGCCCGGCCTACGGCGCGAGCGCTGCGCAGCTTCTGGAGTTCGACGCCGATGGCAGGTTTCTGCGCGAGATCGGCCACAACCTTTACGCCTGGTCGTTCGCCCACACGGTGAAAGTCGATAAAGAAGACAACCTCTGGGTCACTGACAAAGGCTCCGACATGGTCATCAAATTCAATCGGGAGGGCCGCGTCGCCATGGTGTTCGGGCGCAAGCAGGAAGCCTCCGACGAAGGAACCGCGCCGTTGAAACATCCCAAGCCGCCGCTGCCTGCTGTCGACGGCATGTTCAGGCAGGTGACCGACGTGGCGTGGGACGCCGCGGGCAACACCTACATCAGCGACGGCTACATCAATTCGCGCATCGCGAAAGTTGATAAGAATGGCAACTGGCTGAAGTCGTGGGGCGAAGCCGGTGACCAACCCGGACAGTTCAGTACCCCGCACAGCATCGCGCTTGACGCGGCGGGCAACGTCTACGTTGCGGATCGTGGCAACCGCCGTATACAGGTGTTTGACGGTGATGGCAAATTCCTTCGCCAGATCACCATCGATGTGCCCGTCGATCCCAACGCTCGTCCCGCGATCGGCAACAAGCCGAACTTATCAGCCAGTGACGGGCCGGTCACTGGCAATCAGACGATGGCGCCGGGAGCGCCGTGGGCAATTTGCATCACGCCTCCGCCAAACCAGGTGATGTACAGTTCTGATGGCTACCCGGGCCGGATATACAAGCTCACTCTCGATGGAAAAGTCCTGGGCGTGCTTGGCGAGTCTGGCAAGCAACTCAAACAGTTCGGGTGGATTCACGAAATCGCATGCCCGTCGGAAAACGAAATCTACGTCGGCGAGTTATTAAACTGGCGGGTGCAAAAACTAATTCTTGAACCAAGTCACTAGGACGGTGACCACGCGCAAACATTCTTCAGCTCGAACAACAGTTCGCCAGGAAGCATAAATTGCCTTACGAAAGGGTGATTGATGAACTACCGACGAATCGTTATCGCTGCGCTTGCTGCCACGGTTGTGTATTACGTCTACGGGTTCCTGGTGGAAGGTTTGCTCATTAGAAAAGATTTTTCTCCATACTCCGCAGTGTACCGGTCGGCTGACACGGTGATGGGCTACATGCCGCTCGGCTTCGCTTGCACTCTGATTGCAACCTTCGTGATCGCGATAATCTACGCGAAGGGCTACGAAGGCGGACCCGGCGCCGCGGAAGGCTTCCGATTCGGTGTGCTGGTCGGAATTTTCGTGCTATGTACGTTCGTGGGGGCCAACTACGTGACGCTCAACATAGGCAGGAAACTCGCGCTCGAACTGGCGGCAAGTACGCTGGTTCAATGGACGACAGTGTGCGTCGTGATAGGAGCGATCTACAAGCCCGCATTGGCTGCGCACTGAATCGCATAGGTCGGATCGTCGAGGGTTCAGCGGACCCATCGTGCTTCAATTGACTTGAATTCCGCTACAACTGAATACCTCCTCGGTGTTCTGAGACAGTTCACGCCCTCAAATCCCGCAATCCGGTAGCGCCCAAGACGAGTTTGTGCGGTCCGTCGCTGGAGCTCGTAGATTGGTAATTTCTAGGGGATCTTCACGATTACGCAATTGCTGCGGGCGCTCTCGCTTCCATCGGTAGCGACCGCCGTGACCTGGTACGCGTAGTGGTAATAGTCGAATACGTGGGTGTCGGTCCAGGGTAAGCTCCTTGGGGTCGCCTGTACATCGTCAGCGTCCATGCCGCAGCCACCTGCCTCCACCAGCCTGCGATAGATTTTAAAGTGGTGGAAAGTGTCGCCTTGCACTGGCGTGCCCCGCTTTAGAAACAGGATAACGCTGGGTGTCTCGGTAGCCTTTGCGATGAGGGTGGGATGGTCGAGCACGGCCCAAACGGGTACTGACGCCATCGCCAGCAATACCAGCATAATTTTTTTCGTCATTTGTTTCTCCTTAATCGAATCGTTGCATTGTTTCTTAATTACGAGTTAAGAGAAAACACGCGGGCGAAGCGGCGGGCTGTACCCAGTAGACGAAGTCAAAAAACCGAAGCCACGAACCAGAAGGTTAAAGCAACTTCAGACGAAGATGACGAGGCAGCGATGTTAGATGACAGTTGTGATGAAATCAAGATGCAATCTGCAAAAGAGAAATAGTTAGTACAACGATCTTCGCTGCGGGAACCCAAGTTGTAATTCCAAGGCTCGCATGCACGACGCACTTACGGATAGGTGCGCTGCTCCAAGATTAGTGGCGCAATCGGTTGATGGTTGAGGTTTTGGCTGTCGAAAATGTTTTGCCTTCAAATCTCGATTAGTGTGGGGCGGTAAGGAGGTCCGAACCTTCGGGCTGGATGGTTTGTAGATTTTGAGTGCGAAATACGGCGAGGCCAGCCAGTACCATCCAGACAAGCAGCATTGCCGCGAAAGTACTGTCCCCTTGCTGCAACGCAATTGATCCGTAAACGAATGCAATCAAGCCGACCGTCCCCCATATACCCCCTGGAAAATCTTCTCGATATTCCCAGATCACTAGCAACGGTATAAGCAGAATTAAGGTGTAATGAACAAGAGTTCCGGGATAGAGCAGCAGCGTCAAGACCAGCACCAGCGCCAGTCCGTACTCGCAACGGCGCCGAAGGCGATAGACCAGCCAGCTTGTAACACAGGCCAATAGTAGCGCCAGCGCTAAAAACAGCGGCTGAGCCAATGGACCACGATTACCCAGCCCTCCATTGCTGTTGCGCAGAATGACCGCCAGCAGCGACTGATTGATTCTTTCGCTGTATACCCAGCTGGGCAGGTGGCTTGCCGGGTGCAAAGTGAAATAACTGAAGAACGTTGTCGGCCCGAGCACTAGCAGGCTCGCGAAGGCTAGGAGCAGACTGCTGACAACCGTCCATGCCACTACGAGCCACTGGCGACGCAGTAGCGGGTAGAGCAGTAGGAATACAACATACAACTTGACCAAGATTCCGAGCGCCAGCCAAACCCCGGCACGCGGCAGTTCGTGGTCGCGCCAGTACAACAGTATGAGCAGCAATACGAGAAAGTTCGTTTGACCGAAATTAATAGTGACCCAAGTGCCTCGCAAGGCGAAGAGCAGAAGTGCCGCCAATCCCAGGCCCCAAACACCGGAGCCGCCGAGGAATATTCTGCGCAGCAACTCGATGGCAGCAACCAGGGCAGCGGTCTGGAGCACATACCACAGCAGGTAGGCGGTGTGAATATTCGAGAATCCCAGGGGTTCGAAGAGAAGCATGCTGTGGGGTGGATAAGTCGCGCCTACATTCAGAGAAGCTTCCGTGAATTGAGTGTCCGACTGGAATAACTCTTTGAATTCCTGGTATTCACTGGGTAGATATACGTTGCCGTGCCGAGCGAGCACTTTTCCATACATCCAGAAGACTCGGAAATCCCACTCGGGAGGGTTCTCAACATGCGAACGCATGATCCGGAAATTCCATACACAGCAAATCCCGATGCTGGCGAAGATCAACGCGAGGCACGCAACCCGAACCCAAACTGGCAGGTGCTTTCGAAAATGGAAAGGCACTAATCCGCCGCTGACCACAACAGCGGACAAGCAGGCGCGGGCCAGGGTGTGCCGCGACAACTCCATCCCGAACAGACGTACGATGTGGACGCCGATCACAGACATTGGCCAATACACAGGGCGCCTCGCAACACGACTAGTGTAAAGGTGCGAGTCTACCAGCTAGCGCAGGCTCCCAAAAGCGGAGGAGCTCGTAGCGAACACAAAGCTAGCAGACTCTTTACTGACCAGTGCGCCTAAGTTCGAATGATTTGAAGGGAATCGTCCGAAATGTCCCCGCGCCGGGCTTTCCGGGCGTGGAATGAGTCCATGGTTAGAGTCAACTCTCTTATTGACGAACAGCGACATCCATGGTGCGCACCAGCCAGGGAATAATGACTTGCTTGAAGATGGCTGGATCGGGCCAGACTTTAACCTGCCTGCCAAGGTGGCCGCCTTGGGGATTGATCCACGCATCTTTGGGAACGTCACCATTGTCGAGAAGCAAATAGATGTCAGATATTGGAACCTGCGTATCCAGAACTCCAGCAATGACGAGCATCGGAGCCGTCGGCTTCCCTAGAAGGTTTTGATGCACGAGAGACATCCTGGGCAGGAAGGCCGCCATTTCGTCTAAGGACTTAACTCCCTCAAGGATGTTCATGAGAGCCGGCGCTTGATCGAATAGATACTCGCGGTTTCCCAAGAGCGAATTCATCAGAAACTCTTTCTGGAAGAATTTATCAATTGGTGGAGACTGGGCACTGGCTCCTCTCAGACGCGCGCGCTCAACAATGGCCAGCTTGGCAGCCCAGTAGGCACCCCAACTCACCCCATGAACTACGAGCTTAGTCTTATCAACTTCTGGCCTGGTCTGAACGTAGTCGATTACGCGTGACAACATCCGGTCCGCGTTTTCGCTTACTTTAATCGGCGCTTGACCTGTGCCTGGCCCATCCACCGCGAGAAATCCAATGCCGTAGGGGAGGATTGCGCCGAAGCTTTCAGCCAGATCTTCCTTTCTGCTATCCAACCCGTTGACCGCGATCACCAGCGGCACCGGTCTCTGCACATTCTTCGGCAGCCGCAAATATCCGATTATTTCTTTCCCCTCAAAGGGAATGTGCACGATCTCCAACGGTGGGTCCCAGAAGCGCGCGTGAGCACGAAAGGCTTCGAGCGCCTTGGCGTAGGAACGTTGTTTTCCCGGAGATGCTGGTATTGGCCAACGGCCGAAAGAATAGAGCCGCCAGGCGCGGATATAGTCAGCGTTTGCTTTTGTGGGATCTGTGGCTTCAAGCGCTTTCCCTTCGGCCATGTATTTGTCGGCAACCGCCATAAATGCGCCAGCCCATTCGTCTTTGTCAGTTGTCTTGATCGAAGCAAAGGCCTCGCGAACGTCCGCGGGATCGAGCCCAATTAGCGGATACATTCCGTTTTCCGCACGATGGATCGCTTCCGTCTTTATCTCGTCGAGTGTTCGTTCGCGACGCTCCTGGGGAAACGCGGTGTCGGTAGTCATGACGGTTAAGACAAACATGAGGTTTACGACAGCGAAGCGATTATGAAAGCCCTGCATCAATAACCCTCTCTTCGTTCGCGATCATCCAGCATTAAGTGTTTCGTGAAGTGGCGCTCATTCGGTCTCGGAAGGGTTACGGGCGTCTACTGTATTCGTCCGACGTACTCTCGACTTCAGACGCTTGTCGAAGTATGACATCAAGATCTCGAATGTTTTTTCCTGTATCGGGTCCGGCTTATAGGAGCCATCCGGCTGCGCGTTGATAAACACGTAGCCGTGAACCCGATGATCGAAGCTGACCCAGGTTACATCCTTGTCGGCTTCGTGCATCCATTCATTGGTCAGCTTGAAGATGCCCTGCAGGTGGTCTGTGTCGCGGCCGAAAATCAGCATGGGAGTATTCATTCGCTGGATGCGCTCCATTGCCTTCGTCTTGTCAGCGTTTTTTCGGGCGACTTCCATATTGGTGTACTGAATCTCGGTCCCTATGCGCGGTGCCGTAGGGCCAGTGTTGACGCTCAGGAACTCGTGGGCGGCAGGCTCGATGCATACTCCGGCGTCGAAGTTATACGCGGCGGCCGCCTTTAAGATCATCTCGCCGCTGTGACTCACACCCATTGCACCAATGGCGTTCTTATCCACATAGGGCACGCTTTTTAGATAGCGCATGGTTGCGATCAAGTCCTCATGATCGAGAGTTGGGTGAGATTTCAGCGTTCGCCTCTCTCCGCTGATGCTGTCGGGGAGATTTTGCGCCAGGTGCTGGAGTTGCTCATAGAGGTACGGGATCTCATTGCGGTAATTAACAGTCACGAGGACATATCCGCGCGCGATCATGCGATCCTGCATCGGCGCCAGGCGCTCCACCAGTTCCTCAACCTTCCGCATTCCCCGCTTGCCTTCAGCCCAGCCCATCGTGATGACAGGGAACGGCCCGTGGCCTTTTGGCTTGCGGACGGCGATCGGCAGGTAGATCTCGTCTTGCGTCAGAACGAAGGTGTAATCCGCCGGGATGTCCGATCCTTTGACGGGTTTCGTGATCACATAGCCGTGAGCCGGTGTTTCGGGCGCTGGTGATTTGCCGGAAGGGAACGGCGCCCACACGGTGGCAACGATTCGAGGGACCAGATCCAGCATATTAAGCAGACCAATCAAGCCAACTATCAGCAGCAGCACGACAGGCTTCATCGAAACCTTGCTTCGGAACCTGGTTCAATGCCATACCACGGAACTTGTGTAGCTTTCTTCGCTTCTCCTTGCAGTGACTAGAAGCTGAGTTTCAAACCCAACTGAATCGCCCGGCTGCCTCCCGAGCCGATCACGGGGTTGGAAGCCGCTACGTCGGGCGTGGCGCAGGCACACCCGAATGCGCCGGTCGAGGGATCGTTATGGGCCCAGCCATTCTGTCCCCCGAAAGGATTGGCAAAGTTAGGATGGTTCAGAACATTGAAGAACTCGGCACGGAACTGCGCGCCGAATCGTTCCCCGAACTTCCAGTTCTTGGCGACTGAGAGATCCCAGTTGCGGAAACCCGTGTCGCGGAAGATATTGCGGCCCATAGTACCGAAACTCCCGAGTGGCGGTGGAATCATGACCGAGTTGCCATTGGCGTAGCAACCAAACAGCGCTAGCGCATCGCTCGCTAAGCCGCGAGTTCCGCCGTCCAGGGCCAGCGCTCTCGTTCCACAATTTGCATTGCTGGGGCTGGTGGGATCGAGGGTTCCAGGGAAGAATGGAATTCCCACTGGCGTCGACTTGAAGTCTTTAGGATTTCCGAAGAAGTCCCAGCGATCAGAAATGACCTCGCCGGTCCCGCTGACATCGGTGCCGGCATCCATTGCGCCAAAGGGCTGGGCACCATACAGGCTGACGATGGAATTGAGCTGCCAGCCTTCCAGCACCTGGCCAAGACCCTTTTTACCAGGGATGAGGTAGGTAAGTGAAAGGGTGAAGCGTTGACGCATGTCGAAATCGCTGCTGGCATATTCCCGCTGCGGATGTGTGCTGTCCGTCGGGATGCCTGATCCCGCACCGAAATCCCAGTTAGCACCGACCTGGTCCAGCGAATGAGAATAGGTATAGCCAGCGACGAAACTCAGACCATGATAGTTGCGTCCTGTTAGCGTCGCCTGCAGCCCGTTATAGTTCGACCGGTAGATGTTCCCCATCTGGTAGATCTGGGCGAGGAAAGGGAACGTCGCGTTGAATGGTCGCGCTGTCTGCTCGGCGCCGCCATCTGCCGCACAGTTAGTGAAGGCGGAGCTCAGGCAGGTTGCAATGACCGCTGGTGTCCATCCCGCTCCCGTCGGGGGTTGATTGATGTCATGGATGCCGGCTAACCTCGCACCATGGTCGCCGACATAAGCGACCTCCAGCGACAAGTTATTGCTGAGGGCGTGCTGGAGGTTCAAAGTCCAGTTCCACACATATGGAGTCTTGAGATTGGGATCCATTCCCAAAATCGTGCAAGGATTCGCAAAGCAATTAAGCGGAGTAGTGGGAAAGACGGTCCCGGACACGCCTGTAATGGCGGGGTCCCAGTTGAGACCGCCGGCGGTAGGGTCGCTGCCTTGGAACCCGATGGTGCCGACTGCGATTGATCCGCCTGCCGTGTTCCCACTGGCATCGATGATGGCTCCTGTGGGAATGGTGCTGATGCCTAGCGAGTTGTTCAATGCAAGGAATGATTCCCAGTTGAGCGTCTCGTAAATAATGCCTCCACCTCCTCGGATCACAGTATTCCCGCTACCCGTCGGATCCCAGGCAAAGCCCAAGCGCGGAGCGAAATTCGTGTGATCGCCGTGGTAGGGCGCACCGATCTGCTTGCCAACCTGCTGCAGCCCGGCCGTCGGATCGAAGTTACCCAACAGATTGCGTTCCTCTTTCACAACGGTATTGAGTTCGTACCGCAGGCCAAGGTTTACGGTCAAATTTCTGGTGGCGCGCCAGTCATCCTGCACAAAGCCGGCGTATCCCCAATTGTGCATGTGGCGCGTAGGATCGCCCACCAGTTGACTACCCGAGGTCGGGACGCCGGCGAAGAAGTCTTCCAACGACGTGGCGCCGGCGAAGGCGTCGTTGGCAAATCCGAATTTGATTCTGCCTCTGGCGCCGCCGTATGCGCCGCCGTTGAAGCTGTCACGATGGATCTCTCCGCCAAACTTGAAAGCGTGCTTGCCGCGGGTATACGAGATGTGGTCCACAAATTGAAACCTTGTGTCGGGCCCTTGCACCTTGGGCCAGTTAAAACCACCCAATTCCTGGGGGAAGATATAAAAAGGGAAAATATTGATCCGGGGCAATCCCCCATACAGGGGATTAGTCACGCCTGTATTGAGGCCGTAGGTGGACGCAAGTTTGTTGTGATCGGCGGTAAACGTGGGCTGGTAAAGACGGTTGTAACCGAACCGGGCTTCATTTACCCAGCGGGAACCGGGGATCCAACTCCAATTTGCCCCCAGGACTTGAGCACGCGTGTGAATTTGTGTTAGCCACTTGGTTTGCAGTTGGCTTGCGTCACTCACCGTTCCCGAGTTGTTACCGAAGAAGTACATTCCACTCAAGGAGTGGCGGTCGTTGATGTGGGCGTCGATCTTACCGACCGCGTTGTCGACGGTGACAGAGTTGGGCAGACCAAAGTTAATCACCGTGGGATCCACCGGGTTGGTGCCGTTATTGGCGGGAAATCCACTGCCGTCGCAGGAGATAGGCGGTCCCAATGTGCACCCGCCGACCTGCAGGCTGACTGCGCTCACGTTAACAGTCGGGTCAACCAGGTGTTGAGCCTGCACGCCGGCGATGGCATCCACGAGGCTGTTCGCCGGGTCGCCGCCCAGCGTTACCGTGGCTGGGGTAGAAATCTGACCCGTGTTGCCGACCGTGTACCGTTGCCCCTCGTATCCGCCGAAGAAGAAAAGCTTGCCTCTAATGAGGGGCCCGCCTGCTGTACCGCCGAACTGCTCCAAGTCACGTGGATTCTTCGGCCCCGAGGCTACTGTGTTGAAGTAGTTGCGCGCATCGAACGGGGTGTCGCGCCCGAAAGCGTAGGCGGTGCCGTGCAAACTGTTGGTCCCCGACTTCAGCCCGACGTTGACGATGGCGCCAGGCTTCCAACCATATTCCGCCGAAGGATTTTCCTGGAGATTGAATTCCTGAATAGAGTCCACGGGCAGGATGGTCGCCGAATCTCCCGCGATCCCAGCCCCGTTGATTATGCTCTGTCCGGAGAACGGTTCACTGTTGAACAGACCGTCAATGATGTAGGCATTGTCTTCCGCACGCAGACCGTTGGTACTGGTGGTAGAGAATCCACCCCCTGGATAGCGCATCACCCCCGGGCGAAGCTGAAGCAGGTTCTCGTAATTACGGCCATTTAAGGGCAGGTCATTGATCTCCTTGTTGCTTAGCGTTCCTCCCAGGACGGAAGAGGTGGTATTTAACAGAGGTATCTCTTCGGTGACAGTGATCGTCTCGGAAGCCTCGCCAGGCGGCAATGCAAGGTCGATGAGAGCGTCCTTGGCGACTTCCAATTCGATGTTCACGCGCTCAATAGTTTTGAAACCTTTAGCCTCGGCACGCACCTTATAAATACCGGGATCCAAGTCCGGAGCGACGTACGCGCCCGTGTCATCTGTAATCAGAGTTCGCGAGACCCCTCTTTGGACAGCGGTGATGATCACGGTCGCCCCGCGTAAAGCGGCACCGGTCTGGTCTCGAACATTTCCCAGGATACGTCCGGTAGGGGTTTGCCCGGATAAGGGAAGGCAAATCAGAAACATGGGACCGAGTAGCCGAATTGTTTTTCCCACGGCGCGCAGCCATACATGGTTCCAGAGGCTTAAAGTTGGGGGATTCATGACAAGGGTCCTCCGATAGATATTGGGGCGCAGTCCCGAAAATCTGGTCCGACAGCTGTACCACTCCACGAGTTTTGCTGTCAAGATATTTATTAACAGGCGACTTGACAGCAGATGACAAGGTTATGGTATAGGTGTCAGACCACTACTCCGCGGCGGTAAGCGCTTGCCGCGATTGAGCTGACCAACGCCGGCGACAGCGCCTGCGAAGACCTCATACCCTACTCCGGAGGGCACATCTATGGCTATCGCGACCATCAACCCCGCCACTGGGCTGCTCCTGAAATCATTCGAGCCGTTGTCGGACTCGCAAATTGAGGAGAAACTTCGGCGCGCAGTCGACGTTTTTTCCAAATATCGAAAAGTGCCATTCGCCGAACGAGCGCGAATGATGATCAAGGCTGCCGACATTCTGGACAAAGAGAAAGAAAGTCTCGGCCGATTGATGACCATGGAAATGGGGAAGCCGTTTCGCGCCGGTGTGGATGAGGCCGTCAAATGCGCATGGGCATGTCGGTACTATGCTGAAAATGCCGAGCGTTTTCTCGCCGATGAAGTTATCGAAACGACGGCGAGCCGGAGTTACATCCACTACCAGCCGCTTGGACCGATCCTGGCGGTGATGCCGTGGAATTTTCCGTTCTGGCAAGTCGTCCGCTTCGCGGCTCCAGCTTTGATGGCCGGTAACGTCGGGCTCTTGAAGCACGCATCCAACGTCCCGCAATGTGCGCTCAGTATCGAAGATATTTTTCGCAGAGCAGGATTTCCGGACGGGGCTTTCCAGACACTTCTCATCGGCTCCGACAAGGTGGACGCAATTCTGGGTGATCCACGAGTGGCCGCAGCAACACTTACGGGAAGTGAGGATGCAGGAATCAAGGTAGGAACCGCGGCCGCAAAGAGGATTAAGAAAGTGGTGCTCGAACTGGGTGGCAGCGATGCTTTTATTGTTATGCCAAGCGCAAATCTCGATGAGGCCGTGGCCACCGCCGTTAAAGCCCGGATCGTAAACAATGGGCAGTCTTGCATCGCGGCTAAGCGATTCATCGTTGCCGAGCAGATTGCAAATGAGTTCGAAGGCAAGTTCGTAAGTAAGATGGAGGCGCTCAGAGTCGGCGATCCCCTCGACGAAAACACGGAACTGGGGCCACTTTCGACCGAAGACGCTCTCGCCGGCCTGGATGCGGATGTTCGAAAGTCTGTCGAGGCGGGGGCGCGGCTTTTGACCGGAGGTAAGCGACTGGATCGCCCGGGAAACTTCTATGCTCCCACGGTGTTAACCGACATTCCAAAAAATTCGCCGGCCTACGGGGAAGAGTTGTTCGGCCCGGTGGCCAGTCTGTTCCGAGCGAAAGATATAGAGGACGCCATTCGGATCGCAAACGACAGCCGCTTTGGGCTGGGAGCGAGTGCGTGGACCAACGATGAGAGTGAGCGGGAGCGCTTCATTAACGAGATTGAAGCTGGAATGGTGTTCATCAACCGAATGGTCGCTTCCGACCCGCGCCTGCCGTTTGGCGGTGTGAAGCAGTCCGGTCACGGCCGGGAACTGGGGCCGTACGGAATCCGTGAGTTTACCAATACGAAGACGGTCTGGATTCAAGAAGCTACCGAAGGATTGCGCACCTCGAAAGCAGCGTGACGTCCAGGAGACACCAGACCGCAATGTAAGAAACTTAATGGGGAATAATTTGTGTTTAAGGTAGTCCAGGCGTCGCGGCTTTACGAGCAGATCGTTCAGCAAATCGAGGAGTCGATCCTCAAGGGTGCTCTGAAGCCCGGCGACCAACTGCCCGCAGAACGGGAACTCGCCGAACAATTTGGCGTGAGCCGAACCGCCGTCCGTGAGGCTGTCAATGCGCTTCGTGAAAAAGGGCTGGTCGAAGCCTATTCCGGGCGCGGGACGTTTGTTACCGATGGGACATCACAGGCCATCCGGCAGTCGCTCGACCTGATGATAAAAATCGGCCAGCCGGACGGTTCCACGCACCTTGCCGAACTTCGAGCGATTCTCGAGCCGGAGATTGCCGCTCTGGCCGCAACCCGGGCTGAGGAACAGTACGTCACCACCATGCGTGATGCAGTCGCCGTAATGGATCGTGCGCGTCAGGATCCCGATGCCTATATCGAGGCAGATCTCGACTTCCATCTGGCATTGGCGGAAGCGGCGGCAAATCCTCTCATTCTTTCTTTGATCGATTCAATTGTGGGGCTTCTTCGCGAACAGCGGATGCGGATCTTTAAGGTTGATGGCGGCCCGGAGCGCGGGCAGTTTCATCACAAGCGCATTCTTGAAGCTATCGAACAGCGGAATGCAGAAAAAGCGCGCGAAGCCATGCGAGCTCACCTGCAGCAAGTGCGCCAAGACTCCCAAGCCTACTCTGCCGACGAGCATTCGACGCTCTCAAAACCCGTTACCTAGCTTGGAGCCGATTATTGATGACCAATCTCGGATTTGTCGGTCTTGGAGTGATGGGCAGCCAGATGGTGAACCGGCTTCTCGGCAAGGGACACGCTGTGACCGGCTACAACCGGACCCGCTCCAAGGCGCAGTGGTTAATCGATCGTGGCATGAAATGGGCGGATTCGCCACGAGCTGTGTCTGCCGCCGTAGACGTAACCTTTGCCATGGTCACCAACTCCGCCGCACTTGCCGCCATCACCGATGGACTAGACGGGCTGCTTGCCGGCTTGAGTAAGGGCAAGACCTTTATTGACATGAGTACAGTCAGTCCCACAGTAAGCCGCGCCCTTGCAACCAAGGTACGCGAAAAAGGCGCAGACATGGTCGACTCACCGGTGTCAGGAAGCGTCACCACTCTTCAGGAAGGAAAATTGTCAGTGATGGTCGGTGGACGTCGCGAGACCTTCGAACGCGTGAGACCCCTGCTAGAGGACATCGGGCCCAAGGTTACTTACGTTGGCGATAACGGCCTCGCACTCTCGATGAAAATCGCTATCAATCTTAGCCTCGCTACGCAGATGCTGGCGTTTTCCGAAGGCGTGTTGCTGGCAGAAAAGAGTGGGATCGCCCGCGAAACCGCGGTGGACGTTCTCACCCACAGCGCCGTGGCATCTCCGATGATTCAATACCGCGGACCATTCGTCCTCCAACAGCCTGCAGAGGCCTGGTTCGACGTAAACATGATGCAGAAAGATATGCTGCTGGCGCTGGAGATGGGTCGTCAGCTCGACGTCCCGTTGCCGACCACCGCTATATCCAACGAGTTTCTGACCGCCGCCCGCGCCATGGGCATGGCGAAGCAGGATTTCGCAGTTATGTTTGATGTGTTGGCTCGCATGTCAGGAGTTTCGAAATGACAACCGCCGCCCACCATCCAGAAGCGGATTCGAAGATTAGCGTGGAACATTGGCTCCGCATGTACCGGCAGATGGTTAGCATTCGACTGTTCGAAGAGCAGGTAAACGAACTGTACACTCGCGCCCTGATGCCAGGACTGGCGCATCTTTATGCAGGCGAAGAAGCGGTAGCAGTTGGGATCTGCGAGGCGCTTCGGCCCGACGACTACATCACCAGCACTCATCGCGGCCATGGGCATTGCCTGGCGAAAGGCGCATCGCCCGACCGCATGTTTGCCGAATTGCTGGGCAAGGAAGCGGGCTACTGCCGTGGCAAGGGTGGGTCGATGCACATTGCCGATCCAGCTACCGGAAATCTGGGAGCGAACGCAATCGTGGCTGGGAGCGTAGGCATTGCGACGGGCGCGGCGTTTTCAGCCAAGCGCCTGGGCACGAACCAGGTCGCGGTGTGCTTCTTCGGGGAGGGAGCGCTCGGACAAGGCGTGCTCTATGAAGTAATGAACCTGGCTCAGCTCTGGAAGCTGCCGGTGATCTACGTCTGCGAGAACAATCTGTACACGGAATACACGCACTACTCCGAGACCACCGCGGGCGATATCGTGGCTCGAGGGGCCGCTTTCGGATTGCACGCGGAGAGCGTCGATGGACAGGACGTGCGAGTTGTCCACGACACCGCAACCCGCCTTGTGGAGCGCGCCCGCCAGGGGCAAGGCCCCGCGTTCCTCTGCTGCAATACGTATCGCTACAGTGGTCATCACGTCGGCGACATCAACCGTGAGTATTACCGCTCGAAGCAGGAAGAGCAGCGCTGGAAGAGCGAGCGTGATCCTATTAAGCTACTGGGCGATTGGCTTAGCCAGCAGAAGTTTGCCGACTCCGTTCTTTTCGATAGCATTCACTCGCAGGTTAAGTCCGAGATGGAGAAAGCCGTTAAATTTGCAATAGCAGCTCCATATCCCAGTCCCGAAGAAGTGGAGCAGGACGTGTATGCCTGAAGCTGCCCATCGCGAATTGACCTTCGCGCAAGCAGTCCGCGAAGCGCTGGCGGAAGAAATGCGCCGCGATTCGCGTGTCTGTATTTTCGGCGAGGATGTGGCTGAGGCGGGCACGCCGTTCAAAGTTCTGTCGGGGCTGGTAGAAGAGTTCGGTACCGAGCGCGTGGTTGATACACCGATTTCCGAAGCCGGCTTCACCGGCTTGGCCGTGGGCGCCGCGATGACCGGCCTTCGCCCCGTGGTTGACATCATGTTCGGAGATTTCATCACCCTCACCATGGACCAGATGGCCAACCAGGCAGCCAAGGTCCACTACATGTCTGGAGGGAAGTGGAAAGTTCCGATGGTGATGCGGACGACTCTGGGAGCGACACGCCGCTCCGCCGCTCAACATTCGCAATCTCTCCACGCCTGGTTCAGTCACGTTCCCGGACTGAAAGTCGTTCTACCGTCTACGCCCTACGACGCGAAAGGCTTGCTGAAGACGGCCATCCGGGACGAGAATCCGGTGGTTTTCTTCGAAGACAAGATGATGCATCACAAGCTAAAGGGGCCGGTACCGTCGGAGGAATACACGATCCCTTTCGGCGTAGCGGATGTTAAACGCGCAGGCAGTGACATTACCCTGGTTGCAACCAGCAGCATGGTGCAAGTGGCGCTGGGAGCAGCAGCTTTGTTGGAAGCAGCAGGAATCAGCGCCGAGGTTATCGACCCGCGCACGACCTGGCCTTTGGATGAAGCTTCACTTATCGAGTCAGCCAGGAAGACATCACGAGTGATCGTCATGGATGAGGGTTACGGACGGTACGGTGTTACAGCGGAGATCGCTGCGGTGATCGCGGAAGGCGCTTTCTATGATCTCGATGCTCCGGTAAAGCGGATGGGGGCGATGCACGTCCCAATCCCTTTCTCGCCTCCGCTTGAAGATGCCACCGTACCCACCGAGCAGTCAGTGTTCGAAGCAGCGCAAGCACTCTGTGGCCGATCCTAAATATTCGCGTACAGGAGCCGTGTCATGGCACTTCCGACGCATGGAACGATGGCAGTTGATTGGGAACAGCGGGTGGACTTCGATCGTTTGCGCCAGCAGCGCCTGGCGCGCGCGAAAGATTTGCTTGCCAAGTCCGAGATGGGTGCCCTCCTCTGCTTCGACATGAACAATGTGCGCTACCTGACCTCCACGCACATCGGCACCTGGGCGCAAGACAAGGCCAATCGTTTCACACTACTGCCGCAGAACGACGAGCCGATCCTCTGGGATTTTGGTTCGGCCGCACGGCATCATCAGCTTCATTGCCCCTGGTTGGGAGAACGCTCGCGGCCGGGAATCTCTATGCTGCGCGGTGCGATGTCTCCTGAGATGGGCCGCGCCGAAGATGTCGCCCGCAAAATCCGCATCGAGCTGGAGATGCGCGGCCTCCATAAAGAGCCGCTCGGTATCGACATCATCGAGCCTCCTGTCCTTTTTGCTTTGCAGCATGAAGGAATCACGGTCGTCGATGGACAGCAACTGATGTCGGATGCCCGCGTCATCAAGACACAGGACGAGATCACTCTGCTCAACATGTCAGCGATGATGGTGGACGCTGCCTACGATGAACTGTATCGTGCGATGAAACCAGGGTTGCGTGAGAACGAAGCGGTAGGGCTGGTGAGCAAGGTGCTCTACGATCTCGGTTCCGAGTACGTCGAAGCAGTCAATGCCATCTCGGGAGAGCGCTGCAACCCGCATCCGCATGTCTTCTCCGATCGCGTGCTTCGGCCAGGGGATCCTGTCTACTACGACATTCTTCACTCCTACATGGGATACCGCACCTGCTACTACCGGTGCTTTACCATCGGCTACGCTTCACACGCGATGGTTGACGCCTACAAGCGCTGCCGGGAATATCTCGATGCCGCAATCGAACTTGTACGCCCCGGTCGCACCACGGCGGAGATTGCCGCGGTATGGCCCAAAGCGGAAGAGTTTGGTTTTCCCAACGAAGAGGCTTGCTTCGCGTTGCAATACGGGCATGGTGTTGGCCTCGCCATCTGGGAAAAGCCGGTGATCAGCCGGCTCGTCTCGTTCGACCATCCCCACGAGATCAAACCGGGAATGGTGTTCGCGCTGGAAACGTTCTGGCCGTCGACCGACGGCTGGAGTGCCGCGCGCATCGAGGAAGAAATTGTGGTCACCCAAACCGGACATGAAGTCATCACGCGTTTCCCAGCCGAAGTGCTGCTGGTGGCGGGCGCGCACTACTTCACTGTTAACGGGCCTCTGCCGACCACGCGTGAGCACGAACCCGCGCCCAGCCCGCGTGTCGTCGAGATGATTGAAGCCAGTTCCAAGACCGAGCGTGTCGGAGTGGCAGACTGAGGCCCGCTTACTCCTCCCAAACCGCCTATGGCAATCAGCGTCGTGATGCCCGCTCTCGAAATCGCGCAGGAAACTGGCACCCTCATAGCTTGGCGGAAAAAGGAGGGCGAGCAAGTAGCTAAGGGCGAAACACTGCTTGAAATCGAGACCGATAAAGCAGTCATGGAGATTGAAGCCCCTGGAGACGGTGTTCTCGTCGGGGTAAAAGTACACGAGGGCGCCGTCGTGCCGGTCGGCCAAACCATCGCTTGGATCGTCGCTCCGGGAGAAGCCCTTCCAGCAGAGGCAGTGCCGTCTAGTACCACCACTACTCTGTCGGCCACTGTCCCGGCACGCGCAGCAGTCGGTGTGGCCCACACGCCTCATCAGCAGGATGCGTCGGTCGCAAAGATTTCTCCTAAAGCTCGCCGCCTTGCCAGAGAGCGCGGGGTGGATATCAGCAAGGTGCGGGGATCGGGTCCTGGCGGAGAGATTGTCGCCGCTGATGTTCTCACAGATGCAGTTCAACACACGTCATCTCAAAGGAGTGCCGAACCGTTAACTTCCGTCGGACGGCTGATGGCCGAACGAACCACCCAGAGTTGGACGACCGTGCCACATTTCTTCCTGGTCCAAGAGATCGACGCCAGCGCGATCGTGGCGGCACGCGAGCACCTGGCGCCCGCGATTGAAAAGACAAATGGCGTAAAGCTCAATTACACCGACCTGCTGATTGCGCTGGTAGCACGTGTACTCGCGAAGCATCTGCGGCTGAACTCAAGCTGGAGCGATGGGAACATACGTCTCAATCCGGAAATAAACATTGGCGTTGCTATGGCGGTCGACGGTGGTGTGGTTGCGGCGGTGATCCATCAAGCCGACCGCACCAAGCTTGGCGAAATCGCTGTCCAGCGGCGAGATCTAACGGAACGGGCCAGAGCAGGCCGTTTGCGCCCTTCCGACATCGCGGGCGCAACTTTCACCATCACCAATCTTGGGATGTATAACGTTGACGCTTTCAGCGCCATTATCACTCCGCCTCAGGCGGCGATCCTTGCCGTGGGGCGCATTGCCGATCGCGTTGTGCCAGTGAACCGGCAGCCCGGCATCCGTCCGATGATGACTTTGACTCTTTCCTGTGATCACCGTGTCACTGATGGTGCTACGGCCGCAACCTTTTTGAGTGATGTCGGCGAGGCATTTGGCGAGCCGGAGAAGCAGTTGAGCTAACTGTGCTCCCAGCGTCTGCTGCTTAAGCTCAGGCTACGGGACGAGATGGGACGGCGTTGACACCGCTCGCGAGCATCCCACCGTCCACCCTGAGAATCTCGCCGGTTATGAGACCCGACGCCAGATACACAGCCGGGCCCGCAAGCTCTTCAACCTCTCCGAAACGCTTCATAGGCGTGCGCAAGAGGAATTCTTGTCCACGTGCAGTACCTTCCAGTAATTTCCGGTTCAGGTCAGTGACAAACACTCCGGGCATGATTGCGTTCACGCAGACTCCGTATGGCCGCCATTCGAGCGCCAGCGATTTCGTCAGTGCAGCCACTCCCGCTTTGCTGGCAGAGTATGCCGCAGCCTGGTTAAGAGCACGGAATGATCCAATCGAAGCAATGTTGATGATGCGCCCGTAGCGGCGGTCAATCATGTGTCGTCCAAAGACCTGGCAAGCGCGCAAGGTTCCTTCAAGATTGATTTCAAGAATGGCATTCCAATCATCGTCGGAGAATTCCATTGTCGGTGCAACTTGAATGCGTCCTGCACAATTGACCAAAATGTCTACTTTCCCAAACGCTTCTACGATGGCTTTCAGCAGTCTCTCCAACGAAGCACGATTACAAACATCCGAATCGATCCGTAACGTTCGTCTACCACGCTCTTCAATTTCACGAGCGGCGGAGTCAACGTGTGCCATGCGACGGGAGGTCGGCACGACATCAGCGCCGGCTTCTGCCAGCCCATGAGCTATAGCCCGCCCAATACCGGAAGTACCTCCAATCACAACCGCCACTTCGCCGCTTAAGTTCCCAATCATAGCTCGGCTCGCTGTGGCCAAATCCTACCACGGGCACAGATCGTAGCCGTGTGCTGGGCGACCATCGCCAAGAGCAATGGTGTTCTACCGGGGCAAGTAGAATTCGTAATAGACCGAGTCGCGGACCCGTAGTATTTACCTCTGGGGCAGGTAGAGCCAAGTCCGTAGTCATAGCAGATTTTGATGGAGACAGTAATTTAGATCTGGCAGTGGGAGGCAGAAGTGCCCAGATTTGCCTTGGCAAGGGCGACGGAACTTTCCAGCCACCGGTCAACTACGCTGTTGGTGACGTAACCGCAATCGTGGCGGGCGATTTTGATGGTGATGGCAAGCTCGATTTCGGAGTATTGACGACAACCGGTCTGTTTAACTCGGCTTTGGGCTACGGCGATGGCACATTTCAAGCCGCCCTGGCATTTAGCCAAGGTAGTGGGCGGGTCACCTTGGTCGACTTCAACAAGGACGGCAGTCTTGACGTTGCGATTCCAGGAAGTGTTTTGCTTGGTAATGGGGACGGCACTTTCCAGCCTCCTACCAATAACGGGGCGAACGCAGGAGGTTCCTTCAGTAGTGCAATGAGAGCCGCCGATCTAAA
>Ga0209802_1000028_pt1 | contig 86316 bp, 82 predicted proteins | sample GraSoiAngelo_129_FD_185886 | JGI IMG/M metagenome (GOLD analysis project Ga0209802, IMG submission 185886) | Grasslands soil microbial communities from the Angelo Coastal Reserve, California, USA - 14_0927_12_40cm (SPAdes) (version 2) | ecosystem: Environmental > Terrestrial > Soil > Grasslands ...
CGGCCCGGGGCGCGCGCCTAGTCAGATATAGCAGGCCCCCCTCTCCGACTCCCTCCCCATGGGGGAGGGGACGATATCAACGGTGCGGCCAGGTAACGACGAGGGCCCCGATCAGGCTGACCACCGACAGGGCCAGCAGCACGGCGACCCCGGCCGCCGAAGTGATCTGTGCCCACCACCAGCTCGGTGAGACGGCATACCCGGTCACCCGCATCAGGCGCTGCCCAGCCGGGGTCAGGGCGGCCGAGGCTGACACCAGGCGGAGTCTCAAGCCGGCGAGGTTCGGGACGCGAAGGCGCGGTACCCGGATGCCCGGTAGGTGGATGTCCGGGACCTGGATGCCCGGGATCTGGCTGCCGGGGACGTGGAAGCGGGGGACGCGAGTAGCCAGTTTGGGATCGCTGAAGATCGCCATCGCCTAGCCTCGGATGCCCCGGACAACACAAATACGCATCCGGCTTCCCTCCTTCCTGCGATCGAGTCGCGACCGATGCCCCCTCAGGCGGTCGCGCCAGTCGTCTCCTTGCGAGCAAGGATACACGGGGTATCAGGTTTGTCAAGGGACGCAGCGTGAAACTAGGGAACGTTGAGTGAAATCCCTAAGAGGCTAGGGGAGGCTGCTGGACCGAACTCGGTGAGTCCGAAGCCCCCTGGCTGGGGTCGAAGAAGATGCGCACGGCTTCGGGAAAGTCCACCAGCACCTCGGGGGGCAGCCCCGCGGGCGCGTCGGTGGAGGTCTGGGACACGAAGCGCTCTAGCACGACCCCCAGCAGGACCACCACGGCATCGTACGGGAGGCTGGCGCCCTCCAGGTCCACCCGATGCTCGTCCAGAAATGCGAGCACCTGGCTCCGCATCCGATCGGCCACCTCTTGAACAGCCTTGGTCTCCGCAGCGTCCCCCTGGCTCGATTTCTGGGCCTCCAGCTGGCGTCCCTTGGCCGCCCACAGCTCGCTGAGCAGCGGCCGTGTGATCCGGTTGACCTGAGTCGACAGGTCGCGCAGCGCCTGCAGCCGCACGACGCGCACCTGCTCGACCCACCGCTCCCGTGCCGCCGCGTCGCCGATGCTGCAGGAGCCGTAAAAGCGATGCCCGGTGGCGCCGGTGGGCCGCACTTCGAGGTGCTGGCAGGTCCAGACGGGTTGCAGCGGCCGGTACCGGAGGTCGAGGGCGACAAAGGTGCGCGGCTGGTACGCCGGACAGGCATCGAAGTCGGGTGGGAACGGGCGGTCAAACGGACAGGCGTCAGCCGGCAACATTCCTCTTGCCATTATGGGCGCAACCTGGCGGCTGTCCATCCCAGGGAATTCCGCTTCTCGGAGTACGATTGAGTCAAACGTGTTTGGCACGCGCGATCGACTGAAACGCACCGACCTCGACTACTACGGGCTCGATCGGCTGCAGAGCAACGGCGTAGCCGATCCTTCGAAGCTTCCAATGACCGTCAAGGTCTTGCTGGAAGGCCTGCTGCGCCAGGTCGAGATCGGCCAGACCGATGAGGTCAGCGTGCGGGCCCTGGCCAACTGGCCCACCCCGCCGACCAACGGGGCCCAGATTCCCTACCGGCCGGCCCGCGTCCTGCTCCAGGACTTCACCGGCGTGCCGGCGGTCGTCGACCTGGCGGCCATGCGGTCGGCGATGCGCCGGGCCGGCAAAGACGCGAGCCGCATTGACCCGCTGGTCCCGGCTGACCTGGTCATCGACCACTCGGTGCAGGTCGACGTCTTCGGGATCGCCGACGCCTATCACCGGAACATCCAGCGCGAGTACGAGCGCAACGGCGAACGCTATGCCGTGCTCCGCTGGGCGCAGCAGGCCTTCCACAACTTCCGCGTCGTGCCGCCGGGTATGGGCATCTGCCACCAGGTGAACCTGGAGCGGGTGAGCCGGGTGGTGCAGGTGCGCGAGGTGGACGGCCGCCGAGTGGCGATCCCCGACACCCTGGTGGGCACCGACTCCCACACCACCATGGTGAACGGGCTGGGGGTACTGGGCTGGGGCGTGGGCGGCATTGAAGCCGAGGCCGCCCTGCTAGGGCAGGCGATGTACCTGCCCACCCCGGTGGTGGTCGGTGTTCAGTTGGCCGGCGCCTTGCGCCCGGGGGCGACCGCCACTGACCTGGTGCTGACGCTGACCGAGATGCTCCGCAGCCACGGCGTAGTCAACAAGTTTGTCGAGTTCTGTGGCGACGGCTTGAGTAGCCTCTCCGTCCCGGACCGCGCCACCCTGTCCAACATGTGTCCCGAGTACGGAGCCACCTGCTCCCTATTTCCAGTGGACGCCCAGACGCTGCGCTACCTGGAGGTCACCGGTCGCGAGGCGGAACACATTGCCCTGGTGGAGCAGTACTGCCGGGCCCAGGGGCTCTTCCGGGTCGACGGCAGCGCCATCCCGGTCTTCAGTGAGCTGCTGGAGCTGGACCTGGACTCGATCGAACCGAGCGTGGCGGGACCCAGGCGGCCGCAGGACCGGGTCGCGTTGCCAGAGGTCTGGGGGAGCTTCACGGGATCGTTCACTCTCCAGGATCAACCGGAACCGGCCGAGGTCGCCCGCTTCGACGCCGAGGGGGGTGATCCGAGCATGCAGGGGTCGAGCGCGGTGGCCGTCCCGGTGAAGCCTCGCGTGGCGCTCGAGCACGGGTCGATCGTGATCGCGGCCATCACCAGCTGCACCAATACCTCGAACCCCTCGGTGATGGTGGCCGCCGGCCTGTTGGCCAAGCGCGCCGTCGAGCACGGCCTGACCGTCCGGCCGACCGTCAAGACCAGCCTGGCCCCCGGCTCGCGCGTTGTCACCGACTACCTGAACCTGGCCGGGCTCCTGCCCTACCTGGAGCAGCTGGGCTTCTACCTGGTCGGGTACGGGTGCACCACCTGCATCGGCAACAGCGGGCCGCTGGCGAACGCCGAGGTGGAGGCCGCCATCGAGAAGAACCGGCTGTACACGGTGGCGGTGCTCAGCGGCAACCGGAACTTCGAGGGCCGGATTCATCCCCTGGTCCGGGCCAGCTACCTCGCGTCGCCACCCCTGGTGGTGGCCTACGCTCTGGCGGGCACGGTGCGAACCGACCTGTCCGTGGATCCGGTGGGAACCGGGAAGGATGGGAAGCCGGTCTACCTGCGCGACCTCTGGCCGTCGCCGGAGGAGGTGGCGGCCACCGTGCGCGATTGCGTGAAGCGGGAGATGTTCCAGCGCGAGTACGAACACATCTGGGACGGGGACGAGTACTGGCAGCGGATGCAGGCCCCCACCGGTCCGATCTACGAGTGGAACACTAAGTCAACGTATGTGCAGGAGCCGCCCTTCTTCGAGGGCATGACCGCTACCCCCACCCCGCTGCAGGACATCGTCGGCGCCCGGGCCCTGGTCGTCCTGGGCGACTCGATCACCACCGATCACATCTCACCGGCCGGCAGCATCCCGCCCGCCAGCCCGGCTGGGAAGTACCTGATCGAGCACGGCGTGGACCGGATCGACTTCAACAGCTACGGCGCGCGCCGGGGCAACCATGAGGTGATGATCCGCGGCACCTTTGCCAACATCCGGCTGAAGAACCTCCTGACTCCGGAGCGGGAGGGTTACTGGACGGTGCACCTGCCGGACGGCGAGGAGATGACCGTCTACGACGCCGCCGTGCGTTATGAGCGGGAAGGGATCCCGCTGGTAGTGCTGGCCGGCAAGGAGTACGGGTCGGGGAGCTCCCGGGACTGGGCAGCGAAGGGTCCCAAGCTGCTGGGGGTCCGGGCCGTGATCGCCGAGAGTTTCGAGCGTATCCACCGCAGCAACCTGGTGGGCATGGGCGTGCTGCCGCTGCAGTTCGCCCCCGGGACGTCGCGAGCATCGCTCGGGCTCACCGGGCGCGAGCGCTTTACCATCCGCGGGCTGCAGGCCGGTCTGAAGCCAGGCCAGACATTGGAAGTGGCGGCTCAGGGCGACGGAGCGCCCCAGCGCTTCCGCGTTCACGCGCGGCTCGACAACGAGACCGACGTGGAGTACCTGCGGCATGGCGGCATCCTGCCGATGGTGCTCCGCCACTTAATGGCCTAAGGCCAGCGGCACCACGGGGTCTCGTCGCTCCCGCCCTATGGGGTTTGGGAGGGGTTCCTGGTGTCGGCCATGCAGGCCTGGCTATCCTCCCTCCCCACCAAGGATCTTCGGGGCAGGCCAGCTCGTCTCGAGGACCTCGCCGGACAGGTAATCGATGAACACAGCGACACTGTGCACCTGGTGTTTAGCGGGGCTTCCTGGCGGACCATGTCCTACCAGGGTCTGGTCGACCCGGAAAGACACTCCCCACTCCCAGGTGGCGGCGGTCGGAGAGACATTGCCAAACGTTCCGGCCCGTGCAAGCCTCGCCTGGATCACGGGAGCAATACGCGGACCCTCCGTTTCCGCCGCCGCGTGGCGTGCGATGGCGATAGCGCGCTCCTGCGAGATGCCTCCGGGCGGCGGTGAGGACGAAGGATACTGGGCGGCCTGACGGCCTGCCGGACCGGCGGCCTGCTGCCATGCCGCCCCGGTCCAGGTCCACGTATCTCCATACAGGCCGCCAGGGTCGGTCGCCGCCACTCCGCCGACGAGGAGGTCGTGACCGGCCTTTGCATCAAAGGCGAAAGCAGCCCGACCTCGGCTCGGCGGGCTAAACGGCATTGGGGCCCATCGCGTGCCATCCCACTGCCATGCGCCATGCAGGTCGACCAGCAGGACAGATCGTCCGTCCGGGGCTGGCGCCAGGACAGGATCGCTGAGGTCATCGTGCACCGCTGGAAATGCCGGAGAGGACGTCTGTAGAGGTGCCCACTGATGACCGTCCCACTCCCAGGTGACCACGCCCTGAACCGGAGCGTCGGCGTAGCGCACCCGCTGGACGGCCATCAGCTGATTACGGACCGGGTCAAGCCCGAACGCGGTGGCGGGATCAAATGTTCCTCCGACCCGCGGACGAGGATCGACTCCGGCCGGTGGGTTCTGGTCTAGCCCGCCTGGGCCCTCCCCAATCGGCCCATGAGAATCGATCAGGGTCCAGGTCGCGCCGGTCCATTCCCACGTTTCGTCTCGAGGGGTGCCTGCCTGGTCGGGATCGGTGAGCAGAATCAGGTGCTGAGAGACGGGATCGAAGTTCATGAAGGCTCGGCCGAAGGTTGCGGGTGGGGTCGCCGACGGATGCAGCTGGGTCCAGGTCGTACCGTTCCAGACCCACGTGTCCGTCGCCCCGGAGCCACCGCTAATGCCGCCAAACAGCACCACTAGCCCGGAGGTGGGGTCGTAGGCCATCGCCGCCGCGCCGCGCGGGCTGGGCGACAGCGCTGGGGACTCCTGCTGCCAGGCGCGGCCATCCCAGGTCCACGTATCTCCGAGCCAGGTCGCGGCTCCTCCCCCGAAGAGCACCAACTTGCCACGGGTCGCGTCGTACGCCAGCGCCGCGTTGGCGCGAGGCGAGGGGCCGATTGGCCCGGCCGCATCGTTGACTCCAGCTCTAGGGCCGCATGCTGGCAGGAGGGTGACTGTCGCGGCCAGTGTTAGCCTAGCGATCAGGGTCCTCATTTCACCAATAAAACGTACCAGCCCGTGCGGTGGTTTCTGAGACACCGGCAGCACCACAGCCCTGCACCGTCGGCTATCGTCGGAGCGTGGGATCCGTCCTGCAGGATGTCGGCCAGGCCATCATCGGTCGGAGGCCGCTCAGCCGGTTTGTGCAGGTCGACCGCCTGGTGACCGCGCATACGGGCGCCGGCACCACTAAGACACCACCCTGTCGCCTCCCACACGGGCGCTACACCGTTTTTGCGGCGTACGACCCTCCGGTAGCGGTCCGATCGCTCGCGGTCGTCGATGAGCGCGGCCACGCTCTGCCGGACTGGGGAGCCATCGGGGCGGCCCCAGGCGAAGTCGTGGCGCCTCTGGTGCAGCACGTCCTGCCCACAGGTAGCTACCACCTCGAGGTCGACACGTGGACACCAACATGCGCCTGGATGGTCCAGGTGGTGCTCAACTCGATGCTCTCCTGGGAAGCGCCACCACGCGCCTGGCGCCCTTCCTTGCCGCCACCGACGAGCGCAGAGGTACACAGGGGGCAGGAGCCCCGTTTTCGCCTGGCACAGACCGGCCTCTACAACATCGACGTGACCGTTGGCGACTGGGGAGTGGGTACTGCGTGGTTTGGGGCTTCGCTGAACCCGTATTCCCTCGACCTGCGGGCGACCGATGGACATGTCATTCACATCGGGCACGCGACCGAGTCCGTGGGGTCGTCGTCCAATCCACTCTTCCTCGGTGCCGGCGAGTGGACAGTGGAGATCAAGACTGGTTCTGAATGGCGCCTGGTGATCGCGCCGGTGATCGGTCCCCACGGTGGAGGATCCAGAGCCTTCTAAGATCGCCCCCGGGGGCGTGAGTTGAGCACGCACCTCGTTCTGGATACGTATCTCGCGACTAGGAGGGAAAATGTCGACGGAAATGCCGCCATCGAGAGCTGAATCTGGGGACGCCGGCAAGCTGCAGATCCTGGCCACCGAGCACTGGAGCCTGCTGGCGACCCGCTCGCTGACTTACACAGAGTCCCTGAACCGAGTGACCATATTCCTGGCCATCCTCTCTGGCGCGATGATCGCGCTGGCACTGGTCGCGCAGGTTGATCGATTCGGCCCGGCTTTCATCTCGATCGCCATCCCCTTGCTCACCGTTGTCTTGTACACAGGCATCGCTACTATCGCGCGTCTTCATACGCTCAATCGCGATGACTTCCGCTGGGTGATCGGAATGAACAGGCTCCGGCATGCGTACCTCGAGCTCCACCCGGAGCTAGAGCCCCACTTCATCGCCAGCCCGTACGACGACATGCGCGGCGCACTCCAGACGCTTGGCATCGACGACATAAGAGCGGGTCGCAGGCCGGGGTCGCTGTTTCATTTGCTGCAAACACTGCCGGGCATGCTGACCGTGATCGTCGCGGCGGTCGGCGCCGCCATTGGGGCGTTAGCCGCACTCGCCATCGGCTTCCCACCGCTGGGCTTGGTCCTGGCGGCTGCCGCCGCGTTCGTGCTGGTCTTGGTGTTGATGGAAATCTGGGGCCGCAGGTCTGTCAGACGGTTGACCCCGAGCCTGCAGCCCCGATTCCCCTCGCTACCCTCTCCTAGCCCTCCTGGTCCACCGTGACCCGGCTGGCGCCACCGCGGATGTCCAGCTCGGACCGGTCCCCGGCCGTCGCGTCATCCGGGGTCTCCAGCTGATTACGAGGAGGGAGAGGCCGTGGCTGGGGTGGTGTGGAGGATCGTCGTCATCCTTTTCGTGCTCTGGCTGCTGGGCTATACCATCTTTCATCTGGGGCCCGCCATCCACGCGCTGCTGGTGCTGGCCATGGTCGCCATCGTCTACAACCTGCTGGTAGGTCGCCGAGCTGTCTAGGGCCGGCTAGCGCAAGCTCTTGACAAAAGCGGCCGCGCGATCCAGGGCCTGATCGAGGACTCCGGCCAGGCCGTGCCCGGCTCGCGCGTAGATCACCAGCTCCGCCTTCTTGAGCTGCCGGACCTCCTTGCGCAGGAGGTCGATGTCCGCGAATGGATCCGCCTCGCCGCTCAGTAGCAGCACGGGGCAGGCGATGCGTGCCCAGTGCGCGGATCGTTCCCGCCACGCTTCCTGCTTTCCGGGCGCATGCAGCGGATAGCTGAAGAGAACCAGGCCGGCACAGGGTTCCTCCGCCGCCAGCAGACTCGCCACCCGACCGCCGAAGGAATGGCCGCCAATGACGGCGTGAAGCAGGTCGGGCACCTGCTCACGGAATAGCGGAAGGGCGCGCTCGGCCTTCGGCACCGATCGCCCGGGCTTCAGGTTGACCGCGGTGGCGTCCACGCCGCGCCGCTTGAGGCCGTCAACGTAGGGCTTCATGCTGGCCGCCGTGCCGGCTGCGCCGTGGCCGAGATAAACGGTTGGCATCTGTGATCCCCGCGTAGCTTAGAAGGTCGTCGGGCTTCGAGACCCCCTCCCCAACCCTCCCCGCAAGGGGGAGGGAGAATCGGACCGAGACCCCCTCCCCCGACCCTCCCCGCAAGGGGGAGGGAGAGATTTTGGCTGCTCCCCGCAAGGGGGAGGGAGAGATTTTGGCTGCTCCCCGCAAGGGGGAAGGAGAGATATTGGCTGCTCCCCGCAAGGGGGAGGCAGAGATTTTGGCAGCTCCCCGCAAGGGGGAGGGAGAGTTGTCGCCAGATTTCTTTCAGAATGAGCCCAGCATGAGACTGCTTGAGGGTGTGGCCGGGATCCTGGTTGTGGCCGCGATCTTCTATGACCTGTTCCAGTCCATCATCCTTCCCCGGCCTGCCGTGGGGAGGCTCCGGCTGACACCACTCGTCATCCGCCCGCTGTGGCGTGTGTGGCGATGGGTGGGCACCCGCAGTTCTCGAATCGATAAGCGCGAGAATCGGCTGGCGATCTTTGGTCCGATGGGCCTGATCATCCTGCTCACGTTCTGGGGGCTGTCCCTGATTCTTGGCTACGGTCTCATCTTCGACGCGTTGCGCGACCAGCTCCACGAGGCCCCGACCAACTTCGGGACATCGCTCTACTTCTCGGCCACCACCCTGGTGCCGCTCAGCTACGGCGACATCGTGCCGGTCGGTGTGCCGGCCAGGTTGGTAACGCTGCTCGAGAGCGCCACCGGGGTCGGGCTGGCGGCGCTGGTGATCACCCTGCTCTTCTCGCTGTACGCGTCATTCCAGGACCGGGAGGAGTTAGTGGTGACGCTGGATGCCCTGGCGGGCGCTCCTCCATCGGGCGTGCAGATCCTGGAAAACGCGGCGGATCACGGCATGCCAGAAGAGCTGAAGCAGACGTTCGATGATTGGCGGCGCTGGTCAGCCGCGGTCCTGGAGAGCCACCTCGCCTACCCACTCCTGATCTGGTTCCGGTCGAGTCACGACAACGAGGCCTGGCTCAACTCGTTCGGCGCCGTCATGGATGCGGCCACGCTGGTCCTGAGTACCCTGGAGGATATCCCGGACGGGCCGGCCCGCCTGATGTACAAGGTGGGAGGGCACCTGGTGGAGGACGTCACCTGGTTTTTCCGCCTCCGTCAGTCGACCGATCCGATCGTCGAACGCGAAGAATTCGACCAGGCGCGCGATCGCCTGATACAGGCTGGCTACCGGTGCAAGGCGCCCGATCAAGCGTGGACTGAGTTCAGCCGTCTGCGCTCGAGATACGGGTCGCCGCTGAACCAGATGGCCCAGTTCCTGGCGATCATCCCGGCCCAATGGATCGGCGATCGGACCTACTTACCGCACGTGGCCCGGCGGCCTCGGGTGCGACCGAAACGCTGAACTCCGGGGCCGGAGTGGAGCGGGAGACGGCTGGTACGATGAATTCGAAATGAGCCTGGCCGCCTCCCTGTTGCAGGGCGACGTCAGGGCGCTGGCCAAGGCGATCAGCCTGGCCGAGGACCGCGACCCCGAGGCCACCCAGATCGTGACCGAGCTCCAACCCCAGACCGGGCGGGCGCACCTGGTGGGGATTACCGGTGCCCCCGGGAGCGGCAAGAGCTCGTTGGTCGACCTGCTCCTGCAGGTGATCAGGCAGCGAGGGAAGACCGTGGGCGTGGTCGCGGTCGATCCCAGCAGCCCGTTCACCGGCGGGGCCGTCCTGGGCGATCGCATCCGGATGCAGCGTCACACACTGGACAAAGGTGTGTTCATCCGCAGCATGGGGGCTCGCGGGCACCTGGGCGGCCTGGCCGCAGCAACCCGCGAGGTGATCCACCTGCTGGACGCGTATGGCCGCGACGTGATCATCGTGGAAACGGTTGGGGTGGGGCAATCGGAGCTGGAGATCGGCACGGTCTGCGACACGACAGTCCTGGTGCTGGTGCCCGAGTCGGGCGACGCAGTGCAGAGCATCAAGGCTGGGATCATGGAGATCGCCGACATCTTCGTGATCAACAAGGCGGATCTGGGCGGCGCCGAGAAGACCCGCCGCCTCATCCAGGACGCCATGGCGCTGGGGCCGGCCCCGGCCTGGGCACCACCCATTCTGCTCACGGCCGCGATCAAGGATCAGGGCGGCGTCGAGCTGTGGCAAGCAATCGAACGGCACTGGGAGTACCTGAGCCAGGGCGGCGGACTCCAGGACCGACGGTTGCAACGCCTGAAGCAGGAGGTGCTGGCCCTGGTGGCGGAGCAGGCTCGTGATGACGCCCGCCAGCAGCTGGAGGGTGACACGCCGGTTGCCCGCCGGCTGCGCCAGAACCCGAATGGCACGCTGAATCCGTACGCGCTGGCGGCCGAACTCATGGGGAGAGCGAGGTGATGGCGGTGCGCAGCAAGACATCGCCGAAAGACAGCCGCGCCGGGCAGGCGCCCAAGCCGGCCAGCACCATCTCGGGGGTGCCAGTCGAGGCGCTTTATACCCCCGAGGACCTGGGCAGCTTCCGCTACGACGAGAAGCTCGGCGACCCGGGCGAGTTTCCGTACACCCGCGGCATCTATCCCTCGATGTACCGCGGGCAGCTCTGGACCATGCGCCAGTTCGCCGGTTACGGCACCGCCGAGGAAACCAACCGCCGTTACAAGTTCCTGCTCTCGCAGGGTCAGACCGGCTTGTCGGTCGCCTTCGATATGCCCACCCTGATGGGGTACGACTCCGACGCCCCGGTCAGCGAGGGCGAGGTCGGCCGCTGCGGCGTCGCCATCGACTCCCTGCAGGACATGGAGGACCTCTTCGCCGGGATCCGGCTGGACCAGATCACCACGTCCATGACCATCAACTCGCCGGCGGCCATCCTGTGGGCCATGTACATCGCCGTCGCGGAGAAGCAGGGCGTCCAGCCGGCCCAGCTGGGCGGCACCTTGCAGAACGACATTCTCAAGGAGTACATCGCCCAGAAGGAATACATCTTCCCGCCGGCGCCGTCGATGCGGTTGGTGGTCGACACCATCGTCTTCGCCAGCCGGCACATGCCCCGCTGGCATGCCGTCTCCATCTCCGGATACCACATCCGCGAGGCCGGGTCGACGGCGGTCCAGGAGCTGGCCTTCACGCTGGCCGACGGCATGGCCTATGTCGATGCCGCGATCAAAGCCGGTCTCGACGTGGACGAGTTCGCCCCCCGCCTATCCTTCTTCTTCAATGCCCACATCGATTTCTTCGAGGAAATCGCCAAGTACCGCGCGGCGCGACGGCTGTGGGCCCACATCATGCGAGATCGGTACCACGCCAAGAATCCACGCTCCTGGATGTGCCGCTTCCACACCCAGACCGCGGGCTGCTCGCTGACCGGGCAGCAGGTGGAGAACAACATCTCTAGGACTGCGTTCGAGGCGCTCTCGGCGGTGCTGGGCGGGACCAACTCCCTGCACACCAACTCCATGGACGAGGTGCTGGCGCTGCCGACCGAAAAGGCGGCCCAGGTGGCCCTTCGGACCCAGCAGATCATCGCCCACGAGACCGGCGTCACCAACACCGTCGATCCACTGGCAGGGTCGTACTTCGTAGAGTCGCTGACCGACGAGATCGCGCGCGGGGCACTGGACTACTTCAAGCGGATCGATGAGCAGGGCGGCGTGCTGGCGTGCATCGAGAATGGCTTTTTCCAGCGAGAGATTGCGGACGCCGCCTTTCGGTACGAGCGCGAGCTGGAGGCCCAGGAACGGATCGTGGTGGGGGTGAACGCGTACCAGGAGGGGACCCGCGCCGAAGTGCCCACCCTCAAGATCGGGTTTGAGACGGAACGAGCCCAGGCGAAGAAGGTGCGGGCGCTGCGCGAGCGCCGGGATGGGACGAGCGTGCGCAACCGGCTGACCGAGCTGCAGGCGGCGGCGCGCGGGCAGGACAACCTGATGCCGGTCCTGATCGACTGCGTGAAGGCCTACGTCACCGAGGGCGAGATCATGGCCACGCTCAAGGAGGTGTTCGGTGTCTACCGCGAGCCGACCATCCTCTAAGCCCGCGCCGCGGACCGAGCCCGCGTCACAGAAGAAAATCCGGGTCCTGACGCTGAAGCTGGGATTGGATGGGCACGACCGGGGGGTCAAGGTCGTCTCCCGGGCCTTGCGGGATGCGGGCGTCGAGGTGATCTATGCCGGGCTCCGCCAGACACCCGAGATGGCGGTGGAAGCCGCCATCCAGGAGGACGTGGACGGCATCGGGGTCAGCATCCTCAGCGGCGCCCACATGACCCTGATCCCGCGAGTGCTCGAGCTCCTCAAGGAGCGGGGCGCCGGCGACATCGTGGTATTTGCGGGGGGCATCATCCCGGACGATGAGGCGGCGGAGCTCAAGACGCTGGGTGTTGCCGAGATCTTCGGTCCCGGGACCTCGCTGGCAACCATCGTCGATTTCGTCAACAGCCGGCTCCGAAAGTGATCGCGGCGGGGCGCAAGCTCGGCCGGTTCCAGCTCCAGCGTTTGAGCGATGGCCAGTTCCGCATGGACGGCGGCGCGGTCTTCGGCGTGGTGCCCAAGGTGCTGTGGGAAAAGGTCAAGACCCCGGACGCCCGCAACCGCGTCACCCTGGCGACCAACTGCCTGCTGGTGCGCACGCCCGACGCCAACATCCTGATCGAGGCTGGGGTCGGACCCAAGCTCTCGGACAAAGAGCGGGACATCTACGGCTATGAGCGTGAGCCCGGCTTGCCGGCCTCCCTGGCCGACGTGGGGCTGCGGCCCGAGGATATCGACCTGGTGGTGATGAGCCACCTGCACTTCGACCACTGCGGGGCGTTGGTCACGCCCGGCCGCGACGGCGAACTTACGCCCCTGTTTCCCAGGGCCAAGCACGTGGTGCAGGCGCGCGAGTTGCAGGCGTGGCGCCGCCCCGATCCGCGGAGCAAGTCCTCCTACAAGCCCGAGAACCTGGGCATCCTGGAAGAGTCCAACCGGCTCCTCGTGGTGGATGGGGACGCGACCGTCGCGCCGGGGATCCGGGTCCGGGTGACAGGCGGGCACACGGCCGGCCACCAGGCCATCTACGTCACCGACCAGGAGCAGACGGTCGTCTTCACCGGCGACTTCCTGTTCATGCGGGCCTTCCTGAAGGTGAACTGGGTGAGCGGCCTGGATCTGTACCCGGTGGAATCGATGGAGCGGAAGGTGTCCTTCCTACAGGAGGCCGCCCGGGAACGGCAGCTGATCTGGTTCTACCACGAGACCGAGCCGATGCTCGGCTACTGGACGGGCGAGGGGTTCGAGCCGGTTTAACTGGCCACTCCCACCCCCTCCCTCCCCTCCCCCTGAGGGGGAGGGAAAGTTTCTTGCACCCGCAACCTGGCCCTTCAGTGAGGGGAGTCGAGACCCCTCCCCGACCCTGTCCACGCGGGAAATCCCGCGACCCTGACGTCATTGGCTCCCCGCAAGGGGGAGGGAGCAGCAAGTTCCCCGCAGGGGGGAGGGGAAAATCTATGCAGATCTGGCTACTGGCACTTGAGGTGGCTAGGTCAGCTCAGGATGAGGACGACTTCCTGGCCGCATTGCTGGCAGTCACCCCGCACGATGTAGTTCCCGGTGGCGAGGCTCACCTCGCGAGGATGCAGCATGGCAACCGACTGGTTGCAATTACGGCAATAACCCTTCATCGGCGCCACGTCTGGGGCCTTGAAGGTCCAGGTATGGGGGCCGACCTGCTGCATGCTGGCGCGGGCTACTGCCATCTTTAGTTCTCCACTTAAGACAACGGTTTCGGAGTCCATCGGCAACGGGCCAGGTGGCGCATCCCCTGTACGGCAGGCGCCGTAGATAATCAGGGCAGTGCGATTCATCCGAGTGGCCCGACCATCCCGTCCACCCCGGTCGGGCCCCTTCGTTGCACCCGCCGGCCTCATCATGGTCGTGCTGGGCGTGCCCGCCGTGGTGCTAACCCTGATCCACCTCACCAGCGAACTGCACCGGCAGGAACACACGCTGCTGTTTGCCGCGGTCGTCGTGGTGGGGTCTCTGGCCTTCCTAGCCGGCCTGGCCTTCGCCTACCGCGGGTCGACGCTGGGCGCGGTCGCGGTGGGCGTGCTGGCCTTCGGCGAACTGGCCCTCCAACTCTCGTCCCATTTCGCTGCCGGGCCTTTGGCGCTTTCCGGGCTCGCCCCGACCGAGGGGATCTGGTTCAGCGTGGTGGTGTTCTTCCTGGCGGCGACCTGCTTGCTCACGCTGGCGGTGGCGGTGGTCGCGACGACCAATGCGTGCGGGCGTGCCCAGCGGACGGGCAGCCTACCCCTGGTGGGGGTCTCGGTGCTCGGCGCGTTGCTGCTCCTGCTGCACGCTGTCGATGACGTGGGGCGAAGCGGCTTTGGCGGCCTCAGTGTCGAGGATGGCGCGTTCGTGGCCGTCGCGACTGCCGCGGCCTGGGTCCTGGGCGCTTTGTGGACGGGGGGCGCCCTGCGGCGCGGCCTGATGGTGGTGGCAGTGGCCACATTGAACGTGTGGTGGCCGATCTACGCGCTGCACCTCAGCCCGTCAGGCGTCTCCCTCGCCCGCATCCAGCAAAAGAGCGGCCTTGTCTTTGCCCTGATCGCAGCCGGCGCCGGGGCGCTAGCCCTCTGCGCCTTTGTGGTCGCGATCGTCTGGCTGGCCCTGGTCTCGCTGCCCGATCGGGCTCGCGCGGCTCTGCCTCCGATCCTCAGGATCTGATCGCCGGCGCGAGGGGAGCCGGGGGTTCGGTCAGTAGACGATGACCGGGGTCCCGGTCGGTGTCCAGTTCCAGAGCCAGACCATATTGCCGCCCGGTACATTCACGCACCCGTGCGTGCCGTTGTTGGCGCCGTAGGGATCATAGTGAGGAAAGTTCGTGCCCGGCCCGTAGTAGTAGCGCCATGAAGCGTCGTGGATGCCGTCCCCACCGTTGAACCACATGACCGTCCTGACCGGTGTGTCCGGGTACCAGAAGGCGGAGCCTTGCGGCCAGGGGGAGTGCATGGTCCAGGGCGTCACCTTCCAGTAGACCTGGAAGCGGCCCGGGTCGGTCTCCAGCCCGGGCCGGCCGGTGGTGACGTAGGTCCAGAAAACCTGCTTGCCGTGCTCGAAGGCGCGCAGCACCTGCTCCTGGAGTGAAATCGTGATGGCCTTATCCGGCAGGACCGTCTGCATCGCCTGCTGCAACACCTGGTCCTGCGCCTGCAGCCCGCCGGTCACCTTGTCCAGGTCTGGGGCAGTGGCCGCGGTTGAAAGTTGGATGCCGAGCTTCGTGGCGCGCACCTGCACGATGGAGGCGTCCATCTGGAAGAGGTTGGCGGTGGCGAGGTCGGTATTGAGCTGGGCCAGCGCCGTCTGGGCGATGCTCCGGGCGCTATCCAGGTTGCCCTGGTCCTGCGCCGCCGCTTGGGCCGCCAGCTGGTCGATCAGGGCGTTGGTCGTCTTCTGGTCGGCGATGATCAGGCTGAGTTTGCCCAGCGGATCGTGCAGGCTGGACGAGAGCCGGCGGAAGTCGCCCACCGTGCGGGCCAGGCGCAGGCTCCGGAGCGTGGTGTCGGAGAGCGTGTTCAGCGGTGCCAGCAGGTCGGCGTCGGCGCCGATCCGGGCGGCCTCGTCCAGCCCGGTCAGCAGCCGCGTGAACGCGGCAACGGCCGAGGTTTTGCTCTGGTCCAGGATGTGCTGCTGGCGCGCTTCCAGCTGGTCTTTCAGCTGGAGCTCTTCGGCCCTGGCATTCAGAAAGAAGTCGACCCGAGGTTGATTGAAGAGGACGCTGGGCGCCGCCGGGGGCTGGCTGCTGGCGATGGTCAGGTCCTGGCGGACCAGGTCGGCCAGTTCGGGGTCGCCGATCCCCAGCGCCCGCGCCTGGGCCTGGGCGGCCAGGACTTGCTGGCGGGCAGCCTGGAAGTCCTGCTGGGCGCTGACCTCCCGCTGCTGCTGGACGAGGGCCAGGCCGACCACCAGGACGGCGGTCAGCAGGGCGACCAGCAGGCGCCGGCCATTCCCCCGTATGGCTGTAAGAGAAGGTGTCAACACCTGTGTCACCAGTATTGTATCCCCTTTCTGCTCAGAAGAACGGGTTTGAATGGAAAAAGTTCCGGTGCGGAGCTCCACGGCCTGGTGAAGGCCTTGTGGTAAGATGTGCCCCGCTCAATTCGACTGGAAGGGAGATCGGTGGCCAAGACCAAGGCAAAATCCAGCACCCCCGTCACGCTGACCCTGGACCCAAGGCCCGAGGACGGGCAGAACCTGAAGGCCCTGCGCCGTCAGGGCCGGCTGCCGGCCATCGTCTACGGTCACAAGGTCGACCCAGTGCCGGTCATGGTCGATGGCCGCGAGTTCGTCAAGGCCCTGGCCAGGGTGGGGAAGACCCAGCTGGTGGACCTGCAGGTGGGGAGCGAGCCGGTCCGCAAGGCCCTCATCCGCGAGGTGCAGCGCAGCCCGCGTACCGGTGACCTGTTGCATGTCGATTTCTACCAGGTCAATCTCCTCGAGAAGATCGAGTCCGACGTGCCCATCGAGCTCGAAGGTGAGGTCGAAATCGTGAGCAAGGGGGAGGCCGACCTGCTGCACGCCATGCACGCGCTCCGGGTGGAATGCCTGCCCACCGACCTGCCGCCCTCCATCATGGTCGATGTTTCCGGGCTAAAAGAGGTGGACGATGAGATCCGGGTCCGCGACCTGAAGGTGCCCCCGGGCTGCGAAGTCAAGAACGAGCCCGACGAACTCGTAGTGAAGGTCCAGAAGCACCGCGAAGAGGTCGTGGAAGAGGCGCCCGTCCCGGTCACGGCCGAGGTCCCGACCATCGGCGAGACCGAAGCCCCGCCCGCCGAGGCCGGCGAGGCCCCCGCCGAAGCCGAAAAGAGCTAGGCGCCATCTGGGCGCCCGTAGAATGGCGCCATGATTCTGGCCGCGACCAAGGAGTTCAGCTTCTGGGACTTACGACCCTGGGAGTTTCTCGAAGGCCTCGCCATCCTGGTGGTGGCGGTTGTGCTCGCACGGGTGCTGAGAAGCCTGGTACGCGGGGCCATGCGACGGGCCCGGGTGGATCAGCAGGTCACCTTGCTCGTCACCCGCCTGGTCTTCCTGGGCACCATCATCATCGGCATCATCGGCTTCTTCGCTAGATGGATCGGCTCACCAGCCTACGTGTTTGGCAGTTTCGGGATCCTCGCGCTGGCCTTCAGCCTGGCTTTCCAGGACATCTTGAAGAACTTCATCGCCGGCGTCTTTCTGTTGCTGGAGCGGCCGTTCAAGATCGGCGATGAAATCACGGTCGACGGGCATACGGGGACTGTCGACAACGTGGAGATCCGGACAACGACGCTCCGCACTGAAGACGGTGAAGAAGTCCTGATTCCAAACTCCCTCGTGTACACGGAGACCATCGTCAATCGCAGCCGCTATCCAACCCGGATGTTCACACTGACGGCCAAGCTGTCCCCTGGTGAGCCTCTCGACGGGGTGGCGGAACGCGTTCGCGCCCAACTCGAGGCGGTCCCGGAGGTGGCCAAGGATCCGCCGCCCCACGTGGGTTTGCTGCCCAGCACCGATGGCGGCGTCACGCTGGAGGTCCGCTACTGGCTCGACTACCGCCGCCATGACGCCGTGGCGGTGCGAGCCGCCCTGGGAGCGCAGGTCTACCAGGCGCTGCTGACCAGCGCGACCGCCCCAGCCAAATAGGCGCCACCGCTGAAACCACGACACTGGAACCCCTTCTGGGCCGCCGTCTTCAAGCTGCACGCCGCTCTCTATGGGCTGAGCGGCGGCGCGTTGGGGCGGCACGCGTTCGGCCTCCCGGTGCTGGTCCTGAGCCACAGAGGAGCCCGATCCGGAAAGCGCCGCCAGACCTCCCTGTATTACTCCGAAGACGGGCCCAACCTGGCGGTGATCGCGTCGAAGGTCGGAGCTCCCGAGAATCCCACCTGGTACACCAACCTGATGGCCAACCCGAACGCGGAAGTGCAGGTTGGTCGGCAGCGCAGACCAGTGCGGGCACGGATTGCGGACGAGGCCGAGCGGGCCCGAGTCTGGCAGCAGATGGCGTCGATCTATCCGGGCTACGACGCCTACCAGCAGCGGACGGAGCGGCGGATCCCGGTGGTCATCCTCGAGCCGATCCGCTAGATCCTATTGTTAGGCCGTGGGGCAGGAGACGTTCCTCCCGGCCGAACCTGAGACGCCACCGGCGGCCGACCAGCCGCTGGCGGCTCGGATGCGCCCGCGGACGCTCGACGAGTTCGTCGGCCAGGCGGATCTGCTCGGGCCTGACCGCGAGCTGCGTCGCGCCATCGAGGAAGACCGGGTGGGCTCCATGATCTTCTGGGGACCGCCCGGGACTGGGAAGACGACGTTGGCCCGGATCATCGCCAAGGCGACGGCGTCGCACTTTGTTCCGCTGAGCGCCGTCAGCGCTGGGGTGGCGGACCTGCGCCGGAATGTGGAGGAGGCCAAGCTGCGGCGGCGCCAGGCCAACCGGCGGACGATCCTCTTCATCGACGAGATCCACCGCTTCAACAAGGGCCAGCAGGACGCCGTGCTGCCCTACGTCGAAGAAGGTGTCATCACGCTGATCGGGGCAACGACGGAAAACCCTTCGTTCGAGGTCAACGCGGCGCTGCTGTCGCGGTCCCGGGTCTTCGTGCTGAACGCGCTCACTGACGAGGACATCGCGACCATCCTTGATCGCGCCGTCAGTGACCCGGAGCGCGGGCTCGGCCAGCAGCAGGTCGTGGTTGAGCCCGAGGCCAAGGCGGCGCTGATCCGATTCGCCAACGGGGACGCCCGGGTCGCTATCAACGGGCTGGAAGCCGCCGTGGCTCTGGTCCGACCCAAGCAGGGCCACCGGCTGATCACGGCGGCGGCGGTCGAAGAGGCGGTGCAGCGCAAGAACCTGCTGTACGACCGCGCCGGCGAGGAGCACTACAACATCATCTCGGCGCTGCATAAGAGCCTTCGCGGCAGCGACCCCGATGCGTCGCTGTACTGGCTGGGACGGATGCTGGAGGCGGGCGAGGATCCGCTCTATGTGGCGCGCCGGCTGGTACGGTTCGCATCGGAGGACATCGGCATGGCGGACCCGAACGCGCTCGTGCAGGCAATGGCCGCCCAGCAGGCGGCGCACTTCATCGGCATGCCGGAGGCTAACCTGGCGCTGGCGCAGTGCGTGGTCTATCTGGCCTCCGCGCCCAAGAGCAACGCGCTTTACGCGGCCTACTCGGGAGTCCAGGAGGATGTCGAGCGAACCCGTGCGGACCCTGTCCCACTTCATCTGCGCAACGCGCCCACCCCACTGATGCGGCGGATCGGCTACGGCAAGGGCTACAAATACGCCCACGACTACGAGGACGCGCAGGTGGAGCAGCAGAATCTGCCGGACGCCATCAAGGACCGGACTTATTACCACCCGACGGATCGCGGCTACGAAAAGACAGTTAAGGAACGCCTCGATGCCTTCGAACAGGCAAAGAAGCGGACGGCGAAAAAGGCGAACCCCTCTTAGGGGACAGTTCCTGAGTCACTCGACACCCCCACCCCGACCCTCCCCCTGAGGGGGAGGGAGATTTTCGCCTGACGGGCGGGGGATGAACGGGGAGATTCAGTCAGGTAGTTGCTTCCGCGTGTTGGCGGAGGGCGGCGAAGCCGTTGGCCATCACCTGCTCGTGATTTTTCGCCAGCAGCCCGCGGGCCAGGGGGGCGACCAGGTTGAGGACGGGGTTCGTGGTACCCACGTCCCAGAAGTAGGTAGCCAGGATGTCACGGGGCGCCTTCTCCGCGAACTCCCAGCGGCCGGTCCCCACCAGGTCGCCGGTCGAACGCAAATCGATCGACCGCATGGGGTCGGCGTTCATAACCTCGAGCGCGTAGTTCAGACTGTACGGGAGCGAGCCTCGGACCTCGCAGTCGATGAGCGAGCCCGCGGATTTGCCATCGCCCCTGCGGACTCGGACGCGGCGAAAGTTCGACCACCACGCCGGATAGTGTTCGATGTCAAGCACCACGGACCACACCGTGGCCAGCGGCGCCTTGAACGCCCAGTCAGTTCGAAAGTGGTAGGCGCGCAACCCGGCGGCTATTCTAACGAGGCAAGGGAGCTGGGAGGGTGGCGTGAGCTGGTACAGCCTGCTGAAGTACGTCCACGTGCTGCTGGCCATGACGGCGGTCGGCTCGAATCTGACGTACGGTATCTGGCAGGGCGCCATCGTCAGCCGGGCGCCGGAACACGAGGGCTTCGTGCTTCGCACCATCAAGTTCATCGACGACCGCGTGGCGAATCCCTGCTACCTCCTGCTGCTCCTGACCGGGCTCACCCTGCAGGCGGTCGGCCACTGGGGACTGCAGCGGCACTGGATCTCAGCGGCGATCATCCTGTACGTCGCCCTGCTGATTGTGGGCCTGGTTTTCTACACCCCCGCCCTGACGCGCCAGGTGGAGGCGATCGAACTCGAAGGCGCCCAATCGGTGCACTACAAGGCCGCCGCGGCGCGGGCCACCAGCTTTGGAGTGGCCACCCTGCCGATCATTCTGGCGATTGTCTTTATGATGGTGGTGAAACCATCCCTATGACCTGGTATCTCCTGCTCAAGTACATCCATGTGCTGCTGGGGATCACGGCGGTTGGCACCAACATCACGTATGCGGTCTGGAACACCAGAGGCGCCAGGGAAAAGGAACACCTGTCCTTTGCCCTGCGCGGGGTCAGCTTTCTCGACCGGAGGGTGGCGAATCCCGCTTACGGCCTGCTGCTGCTGACGGGTCTCGCCCTGGTCTGGGTCGGGGGCTGGGGATTCAAGCGGTGGATCATCTCCTCGCTCTTCCTATTCGTTCTGTTGATCGTGGTGGCGGTTGGCTTCTACTCGCGGACCATGAACCGCCAGATCGAGGTGCTCGAGAAGGAAGGGGAGTCCTCGCCGGCCTATCAGCGGTTGGCTGCGCAGGCACAGCGGGTCGGCATCATCCTCATCGTGATCGTGCTGGCCATCATCTTCATGATGGTCGTCAAGCCAGTCTCCTAACGCGAGGTCACCGAGACCCCCTCCCCAACCCTCCCCGCAAGGGGGAGGGAGAAAGAGGCCTCCCCGCAAGGAGGACGGAAAAACAGGCCCTGCTCCTAGTGATCGTGCTGGCCATCATCTTGATAATCGTGGTCAAGCCAGTCTCCTAATGCGAGGTGACCGAGACCCCGTTCCCAACCCTGCCCACGCGGGAAATCCCGCGACCCTGACGACAGTGGCTCCCCGCAAGGGGGAGGGAGAAAAGGCATTCCGCTAAGGGAGGGAGAAAAAGGGCTTTCCCGCAAGCGGGAGGGAATCAGAGCGACAAGGGCGTTTGGGGAGGCGACCCGCACCGCTCCACCGGGACGATCTGATAGGGGGTGCGCCCGGCTGATCCTAGCAGCGGTCGCCTCCAATCTGGTTATAGACAATTTCGGCGGCCCAAAACAATGGGGTCTAAGCCCCATCCAACGGGACGAAAGTTCTAGTCTTTCCAGTCGGGCAGGAAGGCGGCTTCTTTCTCCTCGACCTGGCCGCCGAGCATGGGATGGAGCTCCATGGCGGGGGAGTAGCGGCTGGCGGGAACGGTCCGGCCGAGCGCCTCCGCCATCGCCCGCACGTAGTGGGGCGAGCCGCCGCAACAAATGCCGATGTAGTTGACCCCCAGGCCCTTTGCCTGCCGGGCGAAGTCAGCCATGTCGAATCGGGTGCAGAGGAAGGGCTCCAGGGCCAGGGGGAAGGCGCGGCCACTCCCGTCGGCTCGCAGCGTCTCGAACGTTGGCGTGGCCGGCGTCGTCCGGTACGGAACTGGTTGGGCGGCAATGTAGCCGGGCACCGTTGCCCGCAGCCGCTCGATGATCGGCACCATGGTGGCGGGGCCCCGGTCGCAGTTGAGACCCACGATGTCCGCGCCATGCTCGGCCAGGATCTGGCAGGCTTCCACGTAGTCGTACCCGTCCCAGGTTTCTCCCGGATGGGTGGAGGCCAGGGTGACCATGGCCGGCAGTCCCAGGTCCTTGATCACCTCCAGGCCGATCAGCGCCTCGCCCAGGTAGTCGTTGGTCTCGGCGATGACGAAGTCGACCCCCTCCTCGGCCGCCCAGCCGAGCTGCTCGGCGTACATGGCGCGCACGACGCGGGAGCTGGCCGTCTTGTCTTTCGGGTCGTAGGCCCAGGTGTTGCAAATGTTGCCGGCCACCAGGGCATCGCCCTCGGCGGCCACTTCGCGGGCCAGCCGCACGGCCTGCCGGTTCAGGCGTTCCAGGTCCCCCTCCCGACCGACGGTCTTCAGCTTGTCCCGGTGCGCGTAGTAGGTCAGGGCCACCATCACCTCGGCGCCGGCGCGGAGGAACTCCCGGTGCAGCTCTTTCAGCGCGTCCGGGGAATCCAGGACGACCTCGGGGACGTAGGGGCCCGCCTTGATATACCCGCGCCGCTCCAGCTCGAACACGTAACCCTCGGCGCCCAGGACGACGCCCTGCTGGAGCCGCTCCAGGATGCCCTTAACTGGCATGCGCGCTCACAAAGCGAGCCGGGGAGAACCCGTCCAGCTCATAGTCGGTTCGGCCGTCCAGCGCGAGCTGCATCAGGGTGCGCCCCACCAGCGGGCCGAACTTATACCCGGTGCCGCGCCAGCCGACCCCGACCAGGATGCGTGAGAAGCCGGGCAAGGCCCCCAAAATGAAGTGATCATCCGCCACCAGATCATACGAACACTGGTCGACGTCCTTCACATCCACGGCCTCCGCGTCGCGCAGTGATGGCATGCACTCGTCGATGAAGCCCCGGATGTCGCGGATGAACGTTTCGGCCTTCCGCACGTCGGGCGGGTTGTAATACCCGATCTTCACGCCCGGCGTCACGCCGGGGACCATGGGGTGCCCGTAGACGCCGATGTCCAGGTAGGCGAACACCGGCAGAGCCGGAGCGGTGAAGAGCGACCGCTGCTCCGGCGGAGGAATCAAGTACTTGGTCTGGCTGGGCCGGTCCGGTCGGAGGGGGAACTCGAGCTGGCAGCCGTCCACCCGAGCCAGCAAGTCGTTGGTCCCCAGTCCCGCCGTCAGGACCGTCGACCCGGCGTCCCACTCGCCCTGGCTGGTGGCGATCCGGACGCGACCGTCGCGCTCGGCGATGGCCTCTACCATGACCCCCTCCACGATGGTGACCTTCTGCTTGCCGAGGGCGGAACGAAGAGTGCGGGTGATGGCCGGGACCAACAGGTAGCCGGCCTCTACGTCCATCCGGCCCAGGTCCGCGTCGAACTGGGGAAACCGCCGCTGGAGGCCGTCCCGGTCGAACGCCTCGGCTTTGAGTCCGAGGCTTTTGAGGATTTGGAAGCTCTGCACGGCGTAGGTCCGGCCCAGGTCGGGGGTCACGCGTTCCCTGGCCAGGTTCAGGCAGCCGCAGTTGACCACGAGCTGCTCGCCGGACTCCGCCTGCAGGTCGAGCCACAGCTGGCGGGCGGCGTAGGCGAGCCGGGCGTATAGCGGGTCGAGGTAGTCACTGCGGATAGAGCGCGTCAGGCAGAAGGAGGCCGTTTGCGGATCGCCGATGCGAGAGCGCTCCAGGATGGTGACGGTGGACCCGGCACGGGACGCGTAGTACGCCGTAAACAGGCCCATGATCCCGCTGCCGACAATGACGAGGTCCTGGCGAGCCTCTGACACCCGGTTACTGTAGTGGGTCGGTCAGTCGGCGGAGCGCGTGCAGTAGCGGGCGTAGTGGGCCCGGTACCCGAGCAGCCAGCCTAACGGGGCCAGGCCGACGAGAGCCGCATGGGCCCAGCGCGACTGGTTCAGCGGACGGCTCTCATGGCGGTAGGCGGCGGTCAGCACCGCGTACTGCAACAGGTTCCGGATCCCAATCAGGTTGAGCCGGCCGTCGCGGGCCAGGCCGAACGAAGTCTCGAAGTACTCCTGCTTGAGCAGCCCGGGGCGAAACTCGATGATCAGGTGGGCTTCCGTGTCGGCCGCATTCCAGAGGTAGTGAGGGGTGCGCGGTCCGACCGTCAGGGTCTCGCCAGGTCCGAGTTCGAGACTGTGCCCGTCCACCATGAAGCTGGCACGCCCAGCCAGAATGAGGAACCGGGACTCCTGGACGGGATGGACGTGGGGGACGCCCACACTGCCCTGCGGGGCAAGCCAGGACTCGTACTGCAACAGCTCACCATCCGTTTCCGGAACCGTCTTGAGGAACCTGACGCGCTCGCCGTGGAGCGGATTCTCGATGATCGGTCCGGTCGCCGTGCCCCAGTCGTTTGTCGTACTGGCGTCGATGGTGTGCCGAAGTATCCCACGGTCCGTTGTGTTTTTGCAAGGATTTTCACGCCAAGCGGCCTAAGCCCGGATCCACCGAATCGAACTTGCATCTTGGGCGCCGGGCGAGCGAGCGGGGTGTCGTCTCCTGCGCGCGCTCAGTCACGCACCATTCAGGTGCGCTCCTTCGCGTGCTCGTCGCCTCCTACCGCTCATCTCGCCGGGCATCCCAAGCTGCATCGTCCGATCGGTGGATCCGGGCTTGGATGGGGTATCCAATCTGCGATACTCCGCGAAGTCGTGACCCCTCCGGCGCTCGTCTTCGCCAACTTCCTGGCGCCCAACATGACGCCGGCCTACGCCTACGTGGCCGAGCGGGTGGGGACGCTGCTGGGCCGTGGCGGGGTGCTGGCGAAGACGGCCGACGAGGAGGCGCTGGTGGGCGGTCATGTTGACGTTGCCTTCCTCTGCGGGCTGCCCTACGTGCGGCTGGCCGCGCGTCCGGACCCGCCGATCCGCGCCATCGCCGCCCCCGTCGTCAACCAGCATCGGTACGATGGCCGGCCGATCTACTTCTCGGACGTGATCGTCCGGCGGAACGGGCCGGTCGCCAAGTTCCCGGACCTGCGTGATCGTGTCTGGGCGCATACGCAACCGACGTCGTTTTCCGGCTGTGTCCTGACCCGCTACCACCTCCTCCAGCTGGGGGAGACCGAGCGGTTCTTCGGGCGGGTGATGTACTCCGGTTCGCACCTGGCGTCGATGCAGGCGGTGCTGGCCGGCAAGGTCGATGCCTCGGCCATCGATTCCCACGTCCTGGGCGTCGAATTGAAGCGCCGCCCAGCACTGGCGTCCGAGATTCGGGTGATCCAGGTGCTGGGGCCATCGACCATCCCCCCGGTGGTGGTCTCCAGCAAACTGCCGGCCGACGTCCAGACCGCCATTCGCGAGGCCCTGTGCGGCCTCAACGGCGAGGACGGCGCTCGCGAGCGGCTGGCCGAGGGACTGATCGAGCGCTTCGTCCCGGTCGGCGATTCGGATTACGACGACATCCGGCGAAAGTCTGAGGTGGTAGCCAGCGCGCACACGGCGTGGTTGGCCTCCGCTCCGCGCGGCGAGGAGTCGGCCGCCGGTTGAGGAAAACCGCCTACCGTCGCGTCCAGTTCAGAAAGCCGATTCGTAAGGGGTCGAGTTGGTTTCCGGATTGTGACTGCTGCGTCACGCTGGAACCGTACGCCCACGATAGATTGGGAGAGTGGTATCTATCGCCCTGTCTGTGCTAGCGATATCCCCTCTCCTGATGGCTCACCTCTTTGTCCGTCCATCAGTCCAGAACGCGAGGCGGCTCCGAGCCCGCCATGAAGCACATTCCCGGCTGGCGCGGCTCCAGGCCGAAGAGGTCGCGCTGCATCAACGCATTACCGACCGGCTGCGGTAACTTGCGCGACTCGCCGCGTCGGCCACCGGTGCGGGAGCGGCTACGCGAGCTCGGCCACGAGATCGTCGTCCAGGAGGGCGCCCCCGGGCAGACCTTTTTCGGCCGCGTGGGCGATCGGCATCGATCCGCCGACCCGTACGATTCCCGCCGGTTCCGGCTCTGCCTGGAGCACGGCTGCCTTGGTGGTGGACGATCACAGGTGGACGCAGAGATAGCTGATGGTTGAGCCCGCGGCCTCGGGGTGATCGAAGGCAGGCCGGTAGACCGGCGCCCGCGGTGACCACGCGCTCCGGCTAGCAGGGCATGAAGGTGATGGTGCCGGCGGGCCTCGCCCTGGCGACGTCCGATTCAACGAAGCCGGAATGGCTTCAGAGCTGGTCGGCACGGGCCGCCATGCGCCGGGCTCGGGCTGGGGGGCGGCCTGGGGCAGCTGGCCGGCCCAGTCCGACGGCGGGCCCGCCGTCGGTTTGCGAGGCGCCCGGGATCGGCCTCAGGAGCATATTCGGCATTGACACATGGCGACTCGAGTGTCAGCATCTCCTGAGTCAGATCTCCTGTAGGAGGGGAGAGGACTGAGGAGGTCGTAGCCAACTATGGATAGGGAGATACGTAGGCGCCTGGATGGGTACCGGCAGAGCGGTCCCATTGAAAGGACACTCATCGACGAGCTCCTCGACCGTAGGGTAGACCGGCGGGAGTTCATTCGCCGGGCGACGGTCTTCGGGTTGTCCACGTCCGCGATCGGCACTGCGCTGGTCGCGGCGGGCTGCGCGTCGTCGCCGACCTCTACTTCGGGGCCAAAGGTCGGCGGGCGTCTCCGCGTGGGGATCATTCCGCCCCCGGCGCACGACATCGAACCACATACATTCGCCGACCAGGGGGCGCTCGAGACCGGAAGCATCGCCGGTGAGCACCTGATCCGCAGCGCGGCCAACCTCAAGCTCGTTCCAGAGCTGGCGACCAGCTGGACACCGAACGGGGACGCGTCGGTCTGGACCATCAAGCTGCGGCCGAACGTCAAGTTCCAGACCGGTCAGGTACTGACGGCCACCGACATCGTGGCGACCTACGAGCGCCTGGTCAGCCCGAACTCGGGTTCGCAGGCACTGTCGGCGTTCAAGGGGGTCCTCTCGCCGGGCGGGACCACGAAGGTCGACGACCTTACGCTGAAGTTCCAGCTCGACAATCCGACGGCGAGCTTCCCCTACCTGCTCAGCTCCACGACCTACCAGAGCATCATGCTGCCCGCCAACTATCAGCTCGGGACGTTCACCTCGAAGCCGCAGACAACCGGTGCCTTCAAGCTGACCTCGTACACGCCAGGCGTGGGGGCCAAGTACGAGCGCTACACCGACTGGTGGGGCGGCCGCCCGCCGCTCGACGGGGTGGACGTGACCTACTACCAGGACGCCGCCGCTGTCGACGCGGCCCTGCTTGGCGCCACGATTGACCTCATCGGGCAGATCCAGCTCGCGACCGACCGCGCCCTCTTCAACAATTCGAAGATCCAGATCTTCGGCGGTCGCGGCGCCACCCACCGCCAGGTGCCGATGCGGGTGGATCTCGCCAACCCGCTGAAGGATCCCCAGGTTCGGCAGGCGATCGCGCTGACGCTGGACCGTCCCGCGATCGTCGACAAGTTGTTCAGCAAGTACGCCGATGTCGGCAATGACACGCCGTGGGGGCCGGTCTACCCGTCGACTGTCGGCGCGCCGGACGTGCCCCAGCGGCAGCAGGACCTGACCAAGGCCAAGCAGTTGATGGCCGCCGCCGGGTTCAGCAACGGGTTCTCGATCACGCTGACGACGGAGGACACGGGTGAGATCCCTCAGCTGGCGCAGATCATTCAGCAGTCTGTGAAGGCCATCAACATCGACATGAAGCTCTCCATCCTGACCTCGACCGCCTACTTCGCCGGCTCGCAGCTGGGCCCGCCGTCGGGTTGGGGCGATACCCCGTGGCTGAACGCCCCGATCAACATCACCGACTGGGGTCATCGGTCGGTTCCCAATGTGTTTCTCACGTCGGCGCTGCAAACCAACGGCGTCTGGAACGCCGCGCACTATTCGAACCCGCAGTTCGATGCGGCCGCCAAAGCGTTCATCGGCGCGATCTCGATCGACGACCAGCGGAAGTACGCGAAGCAGGCCGAAACCATCCTGCTGCAGGACACACCGGTGATCTTCCCCTACTTCTACAACTACCTCGCCGCGGGCTCGCAGTCAGTCAAGGGTTACTATGCCGACCCACAGGGCACGGTGTTCCTCAGCCAAACGTCGCTCGCCTAATCGATACCTTCCGACACCCGACCGGTCGGGAGGAGGTTTGTCATCGCCCGTTTCCTGCTGAAGCGATTCGCTCTCGCGCTCATCACGCTGTTCGTGCTTAGCGTGCTCGTCTTTGCCGCCTCGCAGCTGCTGCCGGGCGACATCGGTCGCAACGTGCTCGGGCCGTTCGCCAGTCCCAACGACGTCAAGGCGCTCGACCACCAACTGGGCGTGGACCGGCCGATCTACGTTCAGTACGGTGCCTGGATCGGGAAACTCGCCCACGGCAATCTCGGCATGTCGCTCGAGTACAAAGTTCCGGTGGCGAGCCTCCTCGGCCCCTCGCTCGTCAATTCCTTGAAGCTGGCCGCCGTCGCCTTTGTGCTCGTGGTGCCGCTGAGCATCGTCGGCGGCGTGTTCGCCGCGCTTCGCCGGGGCCACTGGCTGGACCGCTTGATTACACTCACGGGGCTGTCGCTGACGGCGGTGCCCGAGTTCATCTCGGCCATCGTGCTGATCCTGATCTTCGGCCTGCTGTTGAACTGGTTGCCGGTCACGGCGGCCTCCCCGGCCGACGCCGACGCCGTCACCCAGATCCGGTACCTCATCCTGCCGGGACTGGCGCTGGTGATGGTCCTGTTCGGCTACATCGCCCGGATGGCTCGAGCCGGCACGATCGAGGCCCTCGAGTCGGATTACACCCGGACGGCCTTCCTCAAGGGCCTGGACACGGCCACCGTGATCCGCCGGCACGTGCTCCGCAACTCCTTGCTGCCGACAATCGCGGTGATTGCGACGCAGATGGGGTACCTGATTGGCGGCCTGGTCGTGATTGAGAAGCTCTTCAATTACAACGGCATCGGGCAGCGCATCTACACCGCGGCGCTGAACAAGGACTTCACGATGCTGCAGAGCGGCGTGCTCGTCGTGGGAATCGTCTACCTGACGGCGACGTTGCTCGCCGACATTCTCTATTCCCTGCTCAACCCGCGCATCCGCTACGCGGGTGTTGAATGAGCACCGTTGCCACAATCGTCCAGCCATCGGAAATACGGATCGCCCGGCGGGAGACGCGGCGGCAGCTCCTCCGGTCGAAGACCTTCATGGCCGGCGTCATCATCATCGCCTTCTGGGTGTTCTGTGCGATTTTCGGTTACCGCATCGCGCCCCACGATCCGCTGTCCCAGGCCTTTCCGCAACTGCAGGGACTGAGCCGCGCCTATCCCTTCGGCACCGACCAGCTGGGCCGCGACGTCTTCTCGCGGGTGCTGGCCGGGGCTCGGGACATTCTGATCGTCGCGCCGCTAGCCACGCTGCTCGGGGTTGTCGGCGGCACGACCATCGGCCTGGTCACCGGCTATTTCCGGGGCCTGACCGACGACGTGATCAGCCGGATTGTCGATGCCGTTCTGTCGCTGCCCCTGATCGTGATTGCGGTCACCGTGCTGGTGGCGCTCGGGCACTCCACCCTGACCGTGATCGTGGTGATCGGCCTGGTCTTCGCGCCGATCGTTTCGCGGACCGTCCGGGCCGCCGTGCTGGCCGAGCGACAGCTCGACTATGTCTCGGCGTCGCGCCTCCAAGGGGAGCGAGCCCCCTACGTGATGTTTGTCGAGATCCTCCCGAACGTGTTCGGGCCGATCGTGGTCGAAGCGACGGTGCGCCTCGGTTACGCCATCTTCGCGGTCGCCGGCCTGACCTTCCTCGGCTTCGGCGTGCAGCCGCCGTCGCCCGACTGGGCGCTGCAGATCGCCGACAACTACACGCTCCTGGGCGCCGGCACCTACTGGTGGACAGTGCTCTTCCCGGCGCTGGCCATCATCTCGCTCGTGGTGGCCGTTAACCTCGTCGCCGACGGGCTCGCCCGGGTGTTTGGGCGATGACCGACCGTGGCGCGGCTCCGACCCTGGAGCTCAAGGATCTCGAGGTCGTCTACCGGGTGCGAGGCCGCGACCGCCAGGTCGTGCGCGGCGTCTCGTTCACCATCGCCGCCGGGGAGACCTATGGGCTCGTCGGCGAATCCGGCTGCGGCAAGTCGACGACCGCCCTCGCCGTGGTCGGGTACCTGGCGAGCAACGGACGGATTCGCGGCGGCTCGATTTGCGTTGCCGGCCGCGATGTGGTGGGCCTGTCGAACCGGGCCCTGCGCCACTTGCGGACGAATGACGTGTCCATGGTGTATCAGAATCCCGCGGAAGCCTTGAATCCATCGATCCGTATCGGCGAGCAGGTGGCCGAAGTCTTCCGTGTGCGTGGCGCCGGGCGCGAGGAGGCCCTGGAACGGACGCTGCAGGCGCTGGCCAAGGTTCAGATTGCCGATCCAGGATCGGTGATGGCGCGCTATCCGCACCAGCTGTCGGGCGGCATGCAGCAGCGCGTCGTCATTGCCATGGCGCTTGCCAACGATCCGGGGCTGCTGATCCTCGACGAACCGACCACCAGCCTGGACGCCACCGTCGAAGCCGAGGTTCTCGATCTGATCCAGCACCTGCAGGCCGAGTTCCGCACTTCGGTGCTGTTCATCACCCACAACCTGGGCGTGATCGCGAAGATGTGCGAACGGGTCGGCGTGCTCTACGCCGGACGGCTCGTCGAAGAAGGCCCTGTCAGCGAGGTCCTCAAGGGTCCGCGCCACCCGTATACGGTCGGGCTGCTCCGCTGCGTCCCGCGAGGCGGTGCGCGTAAGGACCGGGGGCGGCTCGACACGATTCCCGGCTTCTTGCCGTCGATCGACGAGGAGTTACGGGCGTGCGTCTTCGCGCCCCGGTGCGGGTTGGCTCAGGACATTTGCCGTGCGACGGAGCCTCCGCTGTATCAAATCACGGAAGATCACTCGAGCCGCTGCTACTTCCACGAGCGGGCGCAGGACCTGCCCCGGACGACACCACCCGAGCTGGGGCAGCCCATCCTGGTCGACCGTTCGAAGGCACCGCTGCTGGCGGTCAAGGAACTGACGAAGACCTTCGAGCAGAATGGGCGCCGGATCCACGCGCTCGAGGCCGTCTCCGCGGCGCTCTGGCCGGGTGAGACTCTGGGACTCGTCGGCGAGTCCGGCAGCGGCAAGACGACCTTTGCCCGGGCCGTCCTCGGCCTCTTCGCCCCCACCGGAGGCACGGTGGAGCTCGATGCCCATGTCCTCCCGCCCACGCTCTCGAGGCGGACCCAGGCGGACGTTCGCGAGCTGCAGATCGTCTTCCAGAATCCCGACTCGGCGCTGAACCGCCGCCATGCCGTTCGGAGCATCCTCCGCCGATCGCTCAAGAAGTTGGCCGGGATCTCGGGAGCCCCGGCCGAGGAGCGGCTGCTCATGCTCGCCGGCTCGGTCCGCCTGGCCGAGCGCTATCTCACGGTTCGGCCGAACCAGCTCTCCGGCGGCCTCAAGCAGCGGGTTGCCATCGCTCGCGCGTTCGCCGGCGAACCGCGCCTGGTCGTGTGCGACGAGCCCACCTCCGCGCTCGACGTCTCGGTTCAGGCCGCGATCCTCAACCTCCTGGTCGACCTTCAGGTCCAGCGCTGGGTCGCCTATTTGTTCATCTCCCACGACCTGGGTGTCGTGCGCTACATCTCCGACCGCATCGCCGTGCTCTATCTCGGCCGGCTGATGGAAATGGGGCCAGCCGAGGTCGTCTTCGACGGTCCGCACCACCCCTATACCGAGGCCCTGCTTTCGGCGGTGCCGACCATCGATGGCGGCGGGCGGGCGCGCATCAAGCTCGCCGGTGAGATCCCCAGCGCCGCTGCGCCACCAACGGGCTGCGTCTTCCACACCCGCTGCCACCGGCGAATTGGCGCGATCTGCGACGAGAAAGAGCCTCCCCTCGTCGAGGTCGGGCCAGGTCATCTGATGCGCTGCCACATTCCGATCGAGGAACTGCGGCGCCTCCAGGCACAGCCACAAGAGGCCGCCCAGGTGGCCGGAACCAAGCAGCCAGCCGCGTGATACCGGACGAGCTCGACGGGCGGATCGGCGAGGGTTGGGGCGGCGTCAAGCCGAACGGCAGCCACGTCAACGTCGTCCTCGCCCGTCGCGGCAGCGCGATCGCCGCGGCGGCGGTCGGTATGTTCGCGCACCCGGCGCCCGGTCACACGCCGGTACTCGTCTGCGTGGGGCCCGAGGAAGCCCAGTACGAGCCGGTCTGGCCGCCGACCCTGATGATGAACAAGGCGACGGCGACCAGTGACCGGCACCAGACGATCACTTGGGGCGCCGCGCAGCTTGGGATCGGCCAGGGCGTCCTCGACGCGGTGGCGGACGGGCTGATCGAAGCCACCGGCGACCTGTTGGTCTTTGTCGCGGTCTGGGTCGACCCGGATGCCGAGGATGAGACCGCGGTCCGCGTCGCCAACCGGCACGCGGTGCGGAAGGCGATCGCGACCTGCGTCCAGGGACGCGACCCGAAGGCGGCGGCGCGGCTGGTCGCCGACCGGGACAACCTGAAAAACCCCTTCTACAGCGGCGACTGAGCCGGCGCCAGTGCATCAGGAGTGGGCTGGTGACGCCGAAAGGCGTCCGCCGGACTGATGTCATTGTCGAAGGCAGGCGGATCCCCAGCGTGGCACGCGGGGCCGGCCACGATGCCGCGATCATTGACGCGCGGGGGTGTTATGTCCTGCCCGGCGGCATCGATCCGCACACCCACCTCCTGACTGGCATTTCGTCGGCGACCAAGGTCGGCCGTGTTCGGGGGCACTACCACGGCGTTCTGTTTCACCAGCCCGAGACCCGGGGAGTCCGCGGCGGACGCCGTCATCCGCGCTCGCGCTCAGCTAGAGGGGCACTCGACGATCGACGTCGCCCTCCACGCCGTGATCCGTGATCCAGATCGGGTTACGACCCAGGACCTGGAAGATCTCCGGCGGCTCAGCGTGCCCGCCGTGAAGCTCACCAGGCGACCCCGCCCGCAAGCCGGGGTGATCGAAAAAACGGTACCCGTCATCGAGTCCGATCGCCCGCTCGGCGGCGACATCGATCGACTGGTCGCCTCCTCGAGGGCGAGGAGTTGGACTAATAGCTCGGCACGCGGACGGTCCCGCCGCTCGAGAGCGCTTCCTCGCAGGCGATGGCGACGGCGAGGGTGGCGGCCGCATCGACCGGCGAGCAGAACACATGATCCCGCTTGCCCTCGCGCGCCGCGGCGATGAAGCGAACCAGGCTTCGCTCGAGGGGATGCTGCCGTGAGGTCGCCTCGATCTGCCGTCCGTCCGACCGACCATGCAGGGCAAAGGCCGGGTCGAGCTCGAGGTGCAGGGATGCGTCGCTGCCGTAGACATCGAGCGAGTAGGTGCCCGGGAGACCATCCCGGGTCCAGGCGATCTGGATCGCCCCCAGCCCGCCGTCCGCGAAGTGGAGCAGGACCGCGGCGGCGTCGTCGATGTTGCCTCGCTGGCCCTGGCTCTGAGCCAGCAACACCCCACTCGCGGCGGCCTGAACGGAAACCACCTCGCCGGCGACGGCGCGCTCCAGGTCGATCTGGTGGCTTGCCCGCTCGAGCAGGTTCCCGCCCCCCTGCGCCCGGTCGAGGAACCATGGACGGCTCCTGGTGGGGCCGGCGCTGATCCCGATCAGCAGGCCGAGATCCTGCCCGCTGAGCGCCGCGCGGAGGTCGTCCAGCACCTCGACGGCCCGCCACTGGTAGCCCACCGCGCAGACGGCGCGGCTGCGGCCGGCCACGTCGACGATCGCCCGGGCATCGGCCAGCCCTCGCGCGATCGGCTTCTCGAGGTAGACGTGAATGTCCTGCTCGAGCGCGGCCACCGCCACCTCGCGGTGGGTCAGTGGCGGCGTGCAGACGAAAATCCCGTCAGGCCGCTCGCGGGCGATCATCTCGGTCCACTGCGTATAGGTCGCCGCCTGACCCGCCAGCTCTGCTGCACGCGTCCGATTGACGTCGCAGACGGCGACAACCTCGACGGCGTCGAGCTGGCGGAGGGTGGCGATATGCTCCGCGGCGATCCAGCCCGCACCCACTATCGCCACGCGCACGCAGACACCCTACCTGAAGTCATGGTGAACCTGCAGCGGAAACGCCTTGTAGACTGTCAGCGCGATCAACGATCGCGGGCGAAGGCCGCGGCCGAAGGCGGAGGAGGATTCGTGAGAGCGCTGGCAGCGGTCCTGGAGCGGACCGGGGGGCCGGTGGACGTGACCGAGGTGCAGCTGGCGGATCCCCAAGTGGGCGAAGTGCTGGTGCGCCTGCACGCCAGCGGCGTCTGTCACAGCGACCTGAACGCCGTCGACGGGACGTCCGAAACCCGCTGCCCGGCCGTGCTGGGCCACGAGGGCGCTGGCGTGGTGGAGGCGGTTGGTCCCGGCGTCCAGCTGCGGGTGGGCACGCACGTGGCGCTGTCCTGGATGCCCTCCTGCGGGCGGTGTGAGGAATGCGTCCGCGGGCTGACCCACCTGTGCCGGGTGGCCTGGACGGCCATGGGCCACGGAGGCCTGCTGGATGGCTCGCCGCGTCTCTCGCGCAACGGTTCGCCCGTGTATCACTATTCCTTCCTGTCGACGTTTGCTGAGGCGGCGGTGGTGCCGGAGACAAGCTGCGTGCCTATCCCCACCTCGGTTCCATTCGACGTGGCGGCCCTGGTGGGCTGCGCCGTGTCAACCGGCGTGGGGGCGGTCTGGCGCACCGCCGAGGTCCGGCCCGGAGACCGGGTCGCCATCTTCGGGTGCGGGGGTGTTGGCCTGAGCGCCGTCCTGGGGGCGCGAAGCGTGGGCGCCGCACCGATCGTGGCGGTCGACGTGTCAGCCGACAAGCTGCGGACGGCGACCGAGCTGGGCGCCAGCGCGGTCGTGCCGTGGGCCGGCACGCCGGAGGCGACGGCCAGGGCGGTCAAGGACGCGTCGGGTGGAGGCGTCGACTACGCCATCGAAGCCACCGGACGGGAAGAGGCTATGCAGGCCGCATTTCTCTCGACTCGGCCTCGCGGGGCGGCGGTGCTGATCGGCATCTCCCGCCCGGACGCCGTCTTGGCGCTGCCGGCCGTCCAGATCCCGCGGGCCGAGCGGCGCATCCTGGGGAGCGCCTACGGATCGGTCAGCCCACACCGGGATTTCGCCGCCATCCTGGCGCTCCACGCGGATGGGCGGTTACCGCTGGAGCGGCTCATCACGCACCGCTTGCCGTTACGCAGCGCGGCGCAGGCGCTGGACCTGGTCCGCCAGGGCATCCCGGTGCGGGCGGTGCTGGACCTGGACGCCCACGCCGCATGAGGGGCCCAGGGACGACCCGCCTTTTTCCTCGCGCGAAGGAGGATGGCTGACGTGCGCATTACCGGGATCGAGACCCGCCGGTACCGGTTCCCGCTGGATCCGCCGTTCAAGGCGGCCTGGGACCCGGTGCCGCGCGACCACGTCGACGACACGCTGGTGATCGTGCACGCCGGAGACGGGGTGTGTGGGTTTGGCAGCGGCGCGCCGCTGCCCGACCGCGAGGTGCTGGAGCGCTTCCTCAAAGGCGTGGACCCCATGCAGACCGAGGTAGTGCGCGAAGTCTGCGAGACGGTGGATTTCCACGGCAGCCGGCCCTGGCCGGTGGAGGTGGCCGTCTGGGACCTGGTCGGCCGCGCGCTGCAGCAGCCGCTGTGGCGGGTGTTGGGCGGGCGGTCCGATCATCTGACGGCCTACGCCTCCAGCGGCGAACGGGTCGAGCCCCAGGAGCGCGTGCGGCGGACCGTCGCCTGGCGCGATCGCGGCATCCTGGCGGTCAAGATCCGGTTCAGCCATACCGACTGGCGGCGCGATGTGGAGGTGGTGAAGGCCGTGCGGCAGGCGGTGGGATCGACCATGCAAATCATGGTCGACGTCAATCAGGGTTGGCGGATGGCCGGTGACCGGCGCACGCCCTGGGATCTGTCGACGGCCACGGCGGTGGCCAAGGCCCTGGAGCCCCTGGACATCTACTGGCTGGAGGAGCCGCTGCGCACGGACGACGTGGAGGGCTACGCCCTGCTGCGGCAGCGCACTGGGATCCGAATCGCGGCCGGCGAGATGGTACGCAGCCCGCACGAAGCGCGCGACCTGGTGGTGCGCGGCGGGGTGGACGTCATCCAACCGGACGTCGTGCTGGCCGGGGGCATCGGTGGCTGCCGGCGGATCGCGGCCATGGCCGACCTGTTCGGTCGCTGGTTCTCGCCGCACACCTGGAGCAACGGCATCGGGCTGGTCGCCAACCTCCATCTGGCCATGGCGGTCTCCACCTGCGAGTACATCGAGGTCCCCTACGATCCGCCGGCCTGGAGCCCAGCCCGGCGCGACACGCTCCTTCCGCTGGCGCTGGAGATCGCGGCCGATGGAACCATCCGGCCACCCGACGGGCCGGGCCTCGGTGTCACGCCCGACCTGAACGCGCTGGAGAAATTCCGGGTCAAATGAAGCGCATGCGGGCGGCGGTGCTGCGCGACATCGGGCAGCCGATGACCCTGGAGGAGGTGCGCCTGGACTCTCCCCACGCGGGCGAGGTGCTGGTGCGAGTGGCGGCGGCGGGCGTCTGTCACTCCGACCTGCTGTTTGCCGAAGGTGGGCTGGGGACCAAGCGGCTCCCCATCGTGCTGGGTCACGAAGGCGCCGGCGTGGTCGAGGCGGTGGGCGAGGGCGTCACCCAGGTGGCCGCAGGTGACCATGTGTCGTTTTCCATCGTGCCCTTCTGCGGCCGCTGCCGCGCCTGCCGGAACGGGGAAGTCACTCTCTGCGAGCCGTCCGGGGAGTACGCGTATCGCGGCACCATGCTGGACGGGACGATGCGCCTGCAGTCCGCGGACGGGTCGTCGCTCAAGCACTTCAACTTCGTGTCCTGTTTTGCCGAGTACGCCGTCGTGCCTGAGGCGTCGGCCATCCCCATCCCGCGAGCGCTCCCCTTATGGGAGGCCGCCCTCGTCGGATGCGGGGTCATCACCGGGTTCGGCGCGGTGCGCAACGTGGCGAAGGTGAAACCCGGCGAGAGCGTGTGCGTCATCGGCTGCGGGGGCGTGGGGCTTCAGGTGGTGGCGGCCGCCCAGCGCGCCGGGGCCAGGCCCATCATCGCGGTCGACCGCAGCCAAGAGAAGCTGGACCGCGCCCTGGCGATGGGTGCCAGTGACGGAGTCGATGCTTCGCGCGACGGCGCGGTCGGGCGCATCCGGGAGCTATCCGGTGGCGGCGTCGACCATGCCATTGAGGTGGTTGGCATCGCGGCCACCATCCGCCAGGCGTGGGACGTGCTGCGGCCCGGCGCCACGGCCGTGGTGGTTGGGCTGGCGCCCCGCGGACTGGAGGTCTCCATCCCGGCCATCGAGCTGCTGTCGGCCAAGGGCCTGAAGGGCTGTTTCTACGGCTCGGGAAACCCGCGGGCGGACATCCCACAGCTGGCGCAGATGGTGGTTGACGGGAAGTTGCCGCTGCGAGAGGTGGTCTCCGACTTCACGGACCTGCAGGGCATCGACGAGGCGTTCGACCGAATGCGCCGCGGCGTCGGGGCCCGGACGATTGTGGTGATCGATGCCGCGGTCGCCGGCGCCCCAGCGACCTAGCCAACATTCCTACCCTGGCATTCGCACCAGGTCCACGACGGGTTCGAGGTTGTCAGGAAATTGCCCCGGCTCCCGCATGAACGCGATTCGCTGGCGAAGTTGCGCTAGCAACTTGGCGGTACCGCGTCCCAACGGCTGCAAATTGCGGTGTTCCACGGCCTGGCCGGCGACCGTGAGCTCGATCGCCAGGATGCGTGCGGACAGATCCATCATCTGGTTCAGGCGCCTGGTCGCCAGCGGTGCCTGGGTCATACGGTCCTCGATCCCCTCCGCCAGGGAGGTGCTGGGCAGCTCGAACGAAACCGGCTGGGCCAGCAGGCGAGCCTCGGCCGCCAGCGACGCGGCGGCGATCCCGAGCTCGTTCAGGCCGGCGTCGGGCGTGCCGTCACCTGGGAGGAGACCCGTGGGGAGACCCGACCACGGCGACTCGAGCAGCTTGATGGCTCGTTCGGCCGACGCCGTCAGTACCGGCGCCAGCGCGATCCGCAGCAGGTCGAGCGCCCCCGCCAGGGGCGCGATGTCGAAATTTCCGACTGAGATGATCCGATCTTCGTCGACTACCACGATGGGATTGCCCTGGGCCGCGTTGAGCTCCCGGTCGAGCTGGTCGCGGGCGTACACGAGTGCGTCGTCCAGGGCGCCGATGACCTGGGGCAGGGTGCGGAAGGTGAGCGGGTCCTGCAGGTTGCGCGGCGGGGCGGACCATAGGAAACTGCCTTCCAGCAGCCTGCGAATCTGGCCCACCGCTCGCTTGAGGCCGGGCAGCGGGCGGGCAGACTCGAGCGACGGGTGCAGGATGCTCGGGTTGGCATGGAACCCTTCCAGGCTGAGCGCCCCGACGCTGAGCATTGATTGGTGCAGGCGGCCGAGGTCATGCATGGCCAGCGCCGCCGAGCCGATGGAGAAGGCGTTGTTGTTGAGCAGCGAGAGCCCCTCGCCGGCGGCCAGCGCAAAGTCGCCTAGCACACCGTGGGCGAGGTCGGCCATCGGAGCGAGGTCGCTCTGGCCGACGGAGCCGAGCGTGCGGACCACCGGCAGCCGGTCTTCGTTGAGGGCTTGGACCACGTGGGCGGCCAGCTCCGGGCGGACGCCTGGGTAGCCAGAGGCCAGGTGATTCAGTAGGCGCACCAGCGTGGCCCGCACGGTGTCGGCGGCGGCCGGCGGGCCCTGGGCGATTCGGTGCTGGATGATCAGGTCTCGGTTGAACCGGGCTAGCGCGCCAGGATCGACGCGTGCCCGCTTGAGCGCGGAGACCCCGGTGGTGAGGCCGTAGACGTTGTCGCCCCGCTCGACCGCGCGCTCGACGACCGCCCGCGATCGTCGCATGGTCTTGATCGCATCCGGGTGGAGCACCACCTGGGCCTTTTGACGGGCGACCTGGATGACCTCGTCGAGGGTCAGCCCCCGCCCGGTGATGGTGACGGACGAAGAGCTCAGCGCCAAACGGCCTGCGCAGTCCGGGCGATGGCGGTCAGCTTGGTGCGCTCGTCGTCCACCGTGATGGCATTGCCGATCACCGACGTGGCAAACCCACACTGGGGACTCAGGCCGAGGCGCTCGAGTGGCAGGTAGCGGCTTGCCTCCTTGATGCGCCCGGTCAGGTCCTCGACGGTCTCCCGGCGTGGCGTCTTGGTCGTCACCAGGCCCAAGATCACCATCTTGTTCTCCGGGACCTCGCGCAGCGGTTCGAACGAGCCGGAGCGGGCGTCGTCGTACTCCAGCAGCAACCGGTCCGCGTTGACGGTCTGGAAGATCTGCCTGGCGATCGGCTCGTACCCGCCGGACACCAGCCAGCGGCTGACCTGGTTGCCGCGGCACAGGTGCATGCTGAAGGTGATCCCATCGTGGCCGGCCATGACGGCGTTGTCCAGCTCGATGCCGTGCGAGAGCCAGCGGTCCACGCTCCAGCCGCGCGCCTCGTAGAAGGCCCGCCACTTGGGTTCGATCAGCAGCGGGTAGTGGGGCGCGTCCAGCTGAATGTAGGTCGCGCCCAGCCGCTGCAGCTCGGCCACCTCGTCGCGGTAGATGGCGACCACGTCGGCCAGGAAGTCGTCGAGGGTGGGATAGACGTCGCCCGAGCGCTCCTTGGACCAGAGGTTGGCGTAGAGGCTGGGGCTGGTCAGGGTGATTTTCGGGATGCGGGTGGTGCGGCCGCGGAGGTAAGTGAAGTCTTCGGCGGCCAGGTGGTGGCGGCGTTTGAGCTTTGAGGTCACTCCCAGCTCCGGGGGCCGGGCGATGTCCATTTCACCGAGGACCTCGCTATGCCAGTCGCCCCAGAGGAAGGCTTCCAGGGGAACGTCACCGAAACCATCGACGGCATCGGTGAGCGCGCTCTGGAAGGAGAGGCGGCGCATCTCGCCGTCGGTGACGACGTCCAGGCCGGCGTCCTCCTGGAGTTTGACGGCCGCATCCACCGCCCGGTCCTCGATCTTCTTGAAGGCCGCCGACGCGATCTTTCCGGCTACCAGGTCATCCCGGGCCTTGAGCAGCTCGGGCGGCCGCAGCAGGCTGCCGACGACGTCGGTGTGGGCCGTGATCACGGGCATAAGCGTGCCACAGGCGGCATCGGCAGGGGCCAGGATGGATTCAGGAGGCGCCTGATGGCGATCGCTCTGCCGTTCGAGAATCGCGCTCGTGCCGGCAGACTGCTGGCCGCCCAACTGGCCGAATTTCGAGGCCGCCCGAACGTGCTGGTCCTGGAGCTGCCTCGCGGCGGGGTGCCCGTGGCGTTCGAGGCGGCCCAGGACGGACGGTCATCCTGGTGGACGACGGTCTGGCGACCGGGGCGACCATGCAGGCCGCGGTCGCCGGGCTGCGCTCGGCCGGCCCCAAAGAGGTGGTGGTGGCGGTACCGGTAGCGCCGCCCGAGACCTGCGCCGAGCTGGAGGCGGAGGCCGATCGCGTGGTTTGCGCGGTGACTCCGGAGCCCTTCTACGGGTGGGCGCCTGGTCTCGGGACTTCTCCCAGACGTCAGACGGCGAGGTCCGGGAGCTGTTGCGTCGGAACCAGGCGGTTCGTAGCGCGTCGTAACGGTTCATCGGCGCTCGTCACTCCGGCGCACGATTCAACGAACCGGCATCAGGTACTGACCAACCCACAGAGACCGCACTTCATCGGTGTCGCATCAGCGCCCAGGCAGGCGCCAGAAAGCATGCGGCCAATAGACTGGCCAGGTGAGCCTGCTCGCCCTGGCGCTGGTGCTGGGAGCGGCTACCCTGCATGCCACCTGGAACGTGCTTCTGAAAACGTCCGACAACCCTCTGCATGCCGCGGCCCGCGCCGTGACGTCCTCGGCGGTGCTGCTCACCATCCCGGTGGCGGTGTTGTGGTTGGCCTGGGGCCGGCCCGGGCTCCCGCCGGTAGGGTGGCTCCTGGCGCTCGTCTCGAGTGTCCTGGAGCTGGCTTACTTCATCTTCCTGTCCGTTGCCTATACGCGGGGCGAGCTGTCGATGGTCTATCCCCTGGCCCGCGGGACGGCGCCGCTGCTGGCCGTGGCTATCGGGTTGACCGTGCTGGGGGAGCGGGTGAGTCTGGTCGCACTGGCCGGGGTGGCGTGCCTGCTGGCGGGTGTGTGGGCCGTCCGGCGGCCGGCGGCGGCCGGATCCGCGACCCTACCGGCGCTTCTGGTGGCGGTGTGCATTGCGGCATATTCGGCAGTGGATCGCGTGGGGGTGCGGTTGGGTCCGGTGTGGCTTTACGGCTGGGCGCTATGGGTAGGGGTGGCGGTGCTGCTGTCGGCCTGGGTGCTCCTGCGCGAGAGCAATGTAACCTGGCGCGCCGCCGATTGGCGCCGAGGGCTGGCCATTGGCATCCCCATGACGGCGGCCTATTTGATGGTGCTAGGAGCGTTCCGCCTGGCTCCCCTGACGGTGGTGGCACCGGTGCGCGAGTCGGCCATCGTGCTGGTGACGGGCTGGGGAGTGTGGCGGTTGCACGAGCGGACGGGAGCGTGGCTGCGGATGGCAGGGGCCGGGGCGATCCTGGCCGGGGTTGTTCTGGTGGCGATCAGATAAGCAGGGGCCGTCGGGGCCGGCCGTTGAGGTGTCGTGGGGGCTCGCCTGAGGTGGATTGCCGGGCGACCTAGGCATCTCGTTCTCATCGCCCCGATCGTGGTCCTGCTCGGCGTCCCCCTCGTTTTGCACTCGCAGCTCCAACACGTCATCGCCCGCCTGGCGGAGCCGGGATGCCCCAGCAGCGGTGCGGTCTTCACAGTGGCGCCGACCGACAGCAGCGCTTTTGCCTACCTGATTCCTCTCGGAAATTTGAGTCCACCCGATCACACCACACCCACCGACCACATTTACTACGTGTTCGCGGGTGACTTCAGGCAGGCCCCACCACCCGTGACGAGCGTTCGGGCTCCTGCCAGGATCCACATCACCAGAGTGACCCGAATCACCACGATCGTTGGTAGTGCCGTCCGCAGCCACGATTCCAAAGTCGATTTCTCGCCCTGTCCGGGAGTCGACGCCTATTTCGACCACATCACGGGTCTTTCCTCAGCGCTGAGCCAGGCGGTTTCTACGGCCGGAGAGCGCTGTGAGGATTACCATCCGCGACCCGGCGACACCTACCGCTATTGCAAGTCCAATTTCGATTACGTGGCCCAGGCGGGTGAAGTCATCGGGCAAGCGGGCGGCGGAACCGCGGCCGGCTTTGATTTCGGGGCCACGGACGACCGGACTCCGCCGATGGCGTACTCGAACCCTGCTCGCTACAACCAACTACACGTCGTGTGTCCATTCGATTTGTTTGTCGGCAGCGTTCGTGACAGTATGCTGCCGCGCTTTGGGCGGACCGGCAGTCCCCGAACGACTCCGCCCGTTTGCGGTACGGTCATGCAAGACCAGGCGGGGACCGCCCAGGGCAACTGGTTTGTGGGCGACGTATCGGCAGGCAGTCCGGAGGGCTGGAGCAAAAGCCTTGCCCTCGTTCACGATAACTTCGACCCAGGGCAGGGCGTGGTGTCATTTGGAGGCAATGGAGGCAGCGCCTTCAAGCTGGATTTCATCCCCACCAGCAGTGGCACGGTCAACCGCGAGTTCTCAGGGATTACCCCGGGCAACGAGGTGTACTGTTTTGAGTCGGTGGGTCAGCAGGGGCAACAGACTTCCACACAGTCTTCCTCTCACCCGGCTCGGCGTGTCTTGATCCAACTCGTGTCAGCGACCCGCTTGCTATTCGAGGCCCAGGCGGGCTCCTGTCGCACTGCCTTTGCGTTGGATTCGCCCACCACGTATTCGCGATAGCGTCTCGCAATCGGCGTGGGCTGAGGCCATCACCCAAATGGTGGCCGACGATCGCCTGGCAGCCCAAATATCCGATCTTGAAGAATCGGGGCGAGTGGATTTGAACCACCGACCTCACGGTCCCGAACCGTGCGCTCTAACCTGGCTGAGCTACGCCCCGACGGAGCCGCCTCAGGCGGCAGAGGCCAATTGTAGCGCGGGTATACTCGCCTACGGCGTCTGATGGGTCGTCGCCCTCGTAGCTCAGGGGACCAGAGCGCCGCCGTCCTAAGGCGGGCGTCGCAGGTTCGAGTCCTGCCGAGGGCACCATTCTTCGACATCATGAAGGCTGTGACCGACGGGCCAGCGCGAGCCGCAAGCAGCATAGACCTGCCCCTTGTAGGTCCTCAGGGCGAGCCCATCGATCTCCTGCGAACGCTGACCTCGCACGGCGTCGCGACGCTGCCGCCCTTGGCTGTGGACGAGCACACGTGCACCCTCGAGGTCACCGTCCCCATCGCCGGCCACCGGCCCAGGATGGTCCGCGTCACTCGTGCGGGAGCGACCGCGGCCCAAATCACGGTGCTGGGCATCAGGCCGTCCGACGGAACCCGTGATGCCGTCCGCCGGGCGGTGGGACACATCCTTCGGCTGGGTGAGGACCTGTCGTCCTTCTACGCCCTGGCCACCGCCGATCCCGACCTCGCCTGGGCTGCGGCCGGGGCGGGGCGCATGATCCGGAGCTCGACGGTTTTCGAGGACATAGTGAAGACCATCTGCACCACCAACTGCGCGTGGTCCGCGACCGAGCGCATGGTAACGGCGCTGGTGGCCCACCTGGGCGAGCCCGCCGCCATCGCTCCGGCGAACGGCGCGAGGGGTCGAACCTTTCCCACACCCGCGGCGATGGCCGCCGCCAGTAATGCCTTTTATCGCAACACGGTGCGAGCCGGCTATCGGGGCGCCTACCTCAAGGGACTGGCGCAGTCGGTGGCCGCCAAGATGGTTGACCTCGAGGCCCTGGGCCAGGCAACCCCGGACGAGCTGCCTGACGACGAACTGGCGGCCCGGCTGCTGGCGCTCCCCGGGGTGGGCCCCTACGCGGCCGCGCACATCATGATGATGCTCGGCCGATACTCGCGGCTGGTCCTCGACTCCTGGACTCGCCCCACCTATGCCCGGATTGCGAACCGGAAGCGGGCGACCGACGACGCGATGAAGTTCCGGTTCCGGCGCTACGGTCGCTACGCGGGCCTGGCCTTCTGGCTGTATCTCACCCGGGAGTGGGTCCCGGAATGAGCGCATGAGAACTACAATGTGGCCGGAATGAGCGGCTGGTTCTGGTTCTGGCTGATCGTCGGGGTGGCCTTTGCCGTCGGAGAGATCCTGACGCTTGCCTTCTTTGCCGCCTTCCTGGCGGCCGGGGCCGTCGGCGCCGCCCTCGCGGCCGCGCTGGGGCTTCCGATTCTGGTGCAGGTCCTCGTCTTCGGCGTGGTCGGCGTGGGTGGCATCCTGCTCTTCCGCCCGCTGGTGATGCGCTCGCTGCACCGGGGTGGAAAGGCCCCGCTGGTCTCGGGCGCGGAGGGCATGATCGGGCAGCGGGTTGTCCTCACCGACGCCATCCTGGGTCTCGAGCGGCCGGGCCACCTGGTCATCTTTGGCGAACGCTGGCCGGCCATCAGTGCCGACGGGAGCCCGGTCCAGGCGGACACCACCGTCGTGATCAAAGCACTGCGCAACGCCACGCTGGTCGTGGAACCCGTCCAGAGCTCGACGTCATCGACCTAGTCAACAAAGAGGGGTAACCATGGGCCTCGCCATCTTCATCGGGATTCTCGTCCTCCTGATCATCCTGGTCATCGCCCGGACCGTCCGCATCGTGCAGCAGGGCTACGTGGGCGTCATCAAGCGGCTCGGCCAGTTCCTCGGCTCGCGCCCGCCGGGCGTGGTGTTCCTGGTCCCGCTGATCGACGACCTGCAGCTAGTGGACATCCGCGAAACGCCTCGCACCGGCGACAAGCAGGACGTCATCACGCGCGACAACGTCACGGTCAGCGTGAACGCCACCATCTTCAGCCAGGTGGTTGATGCCAAGCTGGCCCTCTTCAGTGTCAGCAACTACTTCATCGCTATTGACCAGCTCTCCCGGACCACCCTGCGGGCCATCTTCGGTGGGATGACCCTGGATGAGGCCCTCAGCCAGCGGGAGCGCATCAACGCCCAACTCCAACAACAGATGGAATCGGTCACCGACAAATGGGGGATCCGGATCAACCGGATCGAGATCGTCGACATCGCGCCGCCCCAGCAGATCTTGAACGCCCTGGCGCTCCAGAAGACGGCCGACCAGGAGAAGCGGGCTCTCATCCTCAAGTCGGAGGGACAGCAGCAATCGGCCGTCAACATTGCCGACGGCGCCAAGCAGGCCGCCATCAAGAACGCGGAAGGGGAGAGGCAGGCGGCCATCCTGCGCGCCGAGGGCATTCGCCAGGCGACCATTCTCGAAGCCGAAGGCCGGGGCCAGGCCATTGCCACGGTCTACAAGGCAATCCACGACGCCGCTCCGGATCCAACCCTGGTCTCCATCCTGCAGCTCGATACGCTCAGCAAGTTCGCGGCCAGCGACAATTCCAAGATCGTCGTGCCCTACGAGTCCATGGGCTTGCTCGGTGCCGTCCAGGCACTCCGCGGGGTGCTCGACGCGGCCCCTGCGGGCGGGCCGCCGGCGAAGACGAGCTAGTCACGGCCGAATCCACCGAATCGAACTTGCCTCCTGGGCGCCGGGCGAGCTGAGCCCGAGGCCGCCGGAACAAACTCGCATCTTGGGCGCGGCTGCGGCCGATCCGGGCGTCGTCTCCTGCGCGCGCTCAGTCACGCATCGACGGATGCGCTCCCTCGCGTGCTCGTCGCCTCCTGCGGCTCGGCACGCCCCGCATCCCAATCTGCTTCGTTCGTCCGACGGCCCCGGGCTCCGGGTGTCGTCTCCTGCGCGCGCTCGGTTAGGCACCATTCAGGTGCGCTCCTGCGTGTGCTCGTCGCCTCCTACCGCTCATCTCGCCGGACATCCCAAGCTGCGTCGTCCGATCGGCGGATCCGGGCTTAGTCGGCCTGCGCGATCGGAGCCGGCTGGGGCTGGGCCGGCGTGGCTGGCTGCTCGCCAGCTGGTGTCTGGCCCACCTCCCCATTCAGCGGTGGGCGGCCGGGCCCACGCCGCCGTCCTCGCCGACGTCTGAACCGGCGCGGCGCGGCCGTCGGCTGGCCGGCTGCCCCATCCGCGACGGGTCCGGCCGGCGTGCCTTCAGCCGCCGTCTCAGCGCCATTCGGACTGACGGCTGGGGTCGCCGCCCCGCTGGCGACATAGGGCCGGCGGCGCCGTCCCCGACGGCCGACCGCGGGTTGCCCAACGCGCCCGCGGCGCCGATCTCGGTGCCGTCCACCGGCGGCAGCGTCCATGGCATGGAGGGCGCCAATGCCGGCCACCCGGCCCTCACGCTCGATGTGCTCCAGCAGGGGCCGATACAGGTCCTGCCCTTCCCGCCCGGTTAGCGTCTCGATATCCCCGACCACGATCAGCAGGTGCTTGGCGCGGGAGATGGCGACGTTCAGCCGCTGTGCCTTCTTGAGGAAGCCGATGCGCTCGGCCTCGTTGCTGCGGACCAGGCTCAGGATGACGACGTCCGCCTCCTCACCCTCGAAGGCGTCCACGGTATCGACGTACAGCTCGGGCAGGTCGATGGTGCGCAGCTCCCGTCGCAGCTGGGTCACCTGGTCCTGGTACATGGCGATGACGGCCACCTTCAAATGGCCGAGGCCCAGCCGCTGCAGGTGGCGGACCACGCGTCCCACGGCCTCGATCTCAGCCCGGTTGCTCAGGCTGCCGGACCCGCTCTTCTTCTCGCGCCCGCGGATGGTGAGCCAGGTCAAGTTGCGGTTGAAGGGCCAGGGCAACGGGGAGCGCAGGGCCCCCATCTCCGGGCTGTTCTTGAGCCGCCCGTCGTAGGACGCCTGCGACACGTAGGTCCCGATGGGCGCCGCCATCCGGTACTGCTCATCCAGCATCACCAGGTTGGATTCCGGCAGGACGGCCCAGCTGAGCTCGAAGAAGCTGGCATCCCGAACCATCACCCGGGCCTCGTCCTCGTCGACCGGAAAGGCGGCTGCGCTCTCATCGAGCACCGGCGGGAGCTGCCGGTGGTCACCCACCAGCAGCCAGCGGGGGGCCAACCGCAGCAGTGGCAGCGTCTCCGTGAAGCGCACCTTGTTGGCCTCGTCCAGGATCAGCCAATCGAACATTTCGGCCTCCCGGCAGGCCAGCGCGATCCGGTTGACGGTGCCGAACACGACGTGCGCGCTGCGCACCCGTGGATCGTCGGAATCGACGATGCTGGAGCGAAACTTGGGGTCCACCTTCTCCGGCTCGGCGATGCGTACCATCCGGAGCGAGTCCAGCCCCTGCAGCCGCTCCTGAGCGTTGTCCACTGCGGTGTTGGCATGCGAGGTCATGAGGATGCGGACGTCGGGGTCGCGCGCCACCAGCTGGCGCACCGTTTCCACGATGGAGGTGGTCTTGCCGGTGCCGGGTGGCCCCTGGACCAGCATCATCGAGCCGGGCTGCAGCCCGGTGCCGCCGGCGACTGCTTCCCGCTGGCTGGGGTTCAGCCGCGCGTCAAACGGCTCGATGGCGGAGGCCACCGGAGGCCGGACCTCATCCGGCGCAATCAGCAGCGCCGCCACCCGGCGCAGGCTGATGTCGCCGGCTCCGAATCCGTTGAGGGTCCGCTGCTGGACCTCGACCACGGCCGTGATGGGCTGGGGCCGGATGGTGCCCGGGCCAAGCGCACCCTCGTCGCGTAACTTGACCAGCCAGCGCCGGCCGCCTCCGCCCTGGGCTCGCAGCAGCTGGCCTTCACGTTCGCTTCCCACGCTGGGCGTGATGACCACCCGGTCGCCCTCTTTGAAGCCCCCTCGCCGGCTGAGCACGATGACCGCGCCGGCAGCCCGGTCGCCGGTGGTAGTCCCGCAGACGGCGCAGCGCGGGCCGTTTTGCTGGAGGTTGTCGCACTTCCCGCAGATAAAGCCCTCGGTTTCGACTTCGTAGGGGCGAGCGTCCTGCTCGGCCTGCTTGGCCAGCCATTGGCGCTCGTGGTTGGCGAATTCCTGGCCGGCGAGCACCAGCGGCAAGGAGGCGGCCTCCTGCAACGCGCACAGGCGCCGCTGCACCCAATCGTCACCGGCCGAGTACGCCGGCGCGTCCAGGACCACCTCCTCCACCTCGATGGCGAGGATGTCGCCGGCATCCTTGGTCGGATCGGGGTCCTGCTGCAGCCGCTCCACGGCAAAGGCCAGGTCTTTGCTGGCGGTGCCGTAGAGGCTCCCGAGCAGGCCGAAGCGCTCGATGGAGGTGGTGGTTCGTTTCTGCAGGTGAAGGGTCAGGCGGACGGGCGTGGCTGTGATGTCGACGTAGCCGTCGCCCTCGGTAGCCTCGGTCATCAGGCGGGTCAGGACGTCAGGCCCGGCGTGCTCCAGCAAGGCAGCCGCCTGACTATCGGGCGCGGCCGAGACGGCAATCCGCCGGGCCACCAGGTCCGGGGCGCGGCGGGCGAAGGGTGATCCTGCAGCGACAGGCGGGATCCGTATGCTCAAACAGCGCGCTCCTTAGTGCGCATCATTGGGCCTGCGTTCTGGCAGGTCGGGGGCTCGACGGCTGGGTGCCCGTGTGACGAGCATCGGACAGGCCCCTCACGAACCTGTCGGCAACCCGACCTTCAGTATAGACGGTCCCTGTCTGGAAGGCTACGGCCGCAGGTCCTGACAGTGCCGCTGGGGGGTAATGGTGCAAATCGTGTCTCAAAGCGCCGATTAGACTAGGTTTCAGCCCCTCCCAGCCCATCGGGGGCGGCCGCCACGAGGAGGACCGTGCCGAGGACAGCCGTACTCACTCCCGCCCAGCGCCGGGTCCAACGGGCACTCGAGCGCGCCCCCGGGACGCTCACCTGGATCATCCTGGCAGCGCCCCTGGTCGCCTCCCTCCCCTTCGCCGCCTACGTGGCCTTCGCCATCGTGGTCATCGACGTGTACTGGTTTGCCCGCTCCTTCCTGGTGGTGGCCGGCATCCTGCGGACCTACCGGAAGCTGCGGATGACGGAGGCCGTGGATTGGTGGCAGCGGTGCCTCGACCTGCCCACCGATCCCAGCCGTCCCGACCCGCGCCAGGTGATCCACGCCGCCCTTATCCCCACCTATACCGAGCCCTACGAGATCCTGCGGGCCACCGTCAAGGCCATCGTGGACGCCCACTACCCAGCCGAGAACAAGGTGGTGGCGATCATCACCCGGGAAACGGACCGGCCCGGGTGGGACAACGTTCGCCGGCTCCAGGAGGAGTTCGGCCCCCGGCTGCGGGCGTTCTTCCACATCAAGGATCCGCTGCTGCCGGGCATCGTGGTCGGCAAGTCGGCGGCGATGGCCTACGGCGGGCCGGTGTTGAAGCAGGAGCTCGACCGGATGGGCCTGGACCCCAAAGACGTCGTCATCACTGACCTCGATTCTGATTTTCGCGTCCACAGGGAGTATTTCAGCTGCATCACGTACCGCTACGTGCTGGACCCTGGCCGCCTGGAACGCATCTACCAGCCCATCCCGATGTTCCACAACAACCTGTGGCGGGTCCCGACCGCGATCCGGGTGATGGCCAGCGCCTGCACCCAGTACCAGATGTTCCTGCAGTCGCGACCGGACCGGCTGGTGGCCTTCAGCAGCTACTCGATGTCCCTCGACCTGGTGGCCCGGGTGGGCTACTGGGATGACGATGTCATCCCCGAGGATTCCCGTTTTTACTGGAAAGCCTTCTTTACCACCGCCGGCCGGCTGAAGATGATCCCCGTCTGCCTGCCCATCTATGGCGACGCCCCCCAGTCGCGGGACTGGAGCAGCACCCACGTGAACCAGTACAACCAGATCAAACGGTGGGCCTGGGGGGTGAGCGACCTGCCCTACGTGACCGTCCGGCTGCTGCGACGGAGCGATATTCCCTGGTGGCTCCGCGCCCGGCGCTACGGGTACATGGTGTTCAACCACCTCACCTGGGCCACGCTCCCCATCCTGCTGTTCTTCGGGGCCGCCATTCCCCGGCTGTTGAACTTCGACTGGAGCCTGACCAACGCGGCCGCCTCGCTGGGCGGCATCACGGTTGGCCTGCTGAATATCACGCTCCTCAACATCGCCTTGCTGATCTGGGTGGAGTCACGGCTCAACCCGCCCCGGCCGCCGCGCTGGGGCTGGTGGCGTCAGCTGTGGTCGTACTTCCAGCTGGTGAGCTATCCCGTGGTCGGGCTCTTCCTGAGTGTGCTCCCGGCGCTGGAGGCGCAGACCCGACTGATGCTGGGTATGTACCTCGAGTACCAGGTCACCGAGAAGGTCGCCGAAGGGACCGCCTAGCTTCTAACTCGCGGTCTCCCTTGCCCGCTCCTCCTGTCGGAGTCTTTCGAATCCGTCCAGGAGGAGATCCAGCGCGAACTCGAACTCGAACTGATCGTCGCAGCCTTGACCGACGACCGACTCCCCCTCATGGGAGGCCGCCATGGCGATCGCCAGCACGTTGGGAAACTTCGGTCCCAGCTCACGCATCATGACCGCCTGCACTTCTGGATCCACAGTGCGTGAGTCATTGAATAGCTCCTGGGTGAACCCCATCACCCGGCTGCCGATGACATGCATCACGTGATGCGTGAGATTGACGGAGAAGCCGCCCGCCCGGAATAACCCGATCATCGAGTCCATGTACTCCAGCACCATCGGTGTGGGGGTCTTCTTCGATTCGATCACGAAAGACGCCCACGGGTGACGGAGGAGCGCTTGTCGCGCCGAGAGGACTCGCTGCCGGACCGCGCTCTTCCACTCGGTTCCGGTGGCCGGGGGATCGATCTCGCCCACGACGACATCGATCATGCCGTCCAGGAGCTCTTCCTTGTTGGCCACATGCTTGTAGAGCGCCATCGGCACGACCCCCAGGTCCTCCGCGAGCTTGCGCATGCTGAGCGACTCGATCCCGCCAACGTCGGCAAGCGCCACGGCGGCGCGCAGCACGCGGCCCCTGCTCAGGGGGGCCCGGCGCGGAGCCTCGATCTGCTTAGCCAAATCCTATTTCCTCTTGACAAGTGTACGACGTACACCTACACTGCGCACTGGGTGTACGATGTACACCCGGTAAAGGCGGTAGGAGGAGATGGGAATGAAGGCGATCGCATACCAGAAGTACGGCTCAGCCGATGTTCTCGAGGTCAAGGAGGTCCGCAAACCCGACATCGAGAGTGACAGGGTTCTGCTTCGGGTTCGCGCCGCTTCCGCGAACCCGTACGACTGGCACTTCATGAGGGGCGTACCTTACATCGCCCGCCTGATGGCAACCGGACTGCGCCGGCCCAAGCACTCAGTTCTCGGCACCGATGTGGCGGGGGAGGTCGAGGCGGTCGGCAATGCCGTGACGCGGTTTCGGCCGGGCGACGAGGTCTTCGGTTTTGTCGGATCGGGCGGCTTCGCGGAGTACGTCTCGGCTCCCGAAAAACTGCTGGCGGTGAAGCCGGCCAACCTCAGCTTCCAGCAAGCGGCCACCGTCCCGCTTGCGGCGGTGACCGCTCTGCAAGGCCTTCGTGATGCCGGAGCGATCCGGTCGGGGCAGAAGGTCCTGATCGTCGGGGCGTCCGGAGGTGTCGGGACGTTTGCCGTGCAGATCGCGAAGTGGTACGGCGCGGAGGTGACCGGAGTCTGCAGCACGAGGAACCTGGAGATGGTCCGCTCGATCGGCGCCGACCGCGTCATCGACTACACCCGGGAGGACTTCACCCGGACTGGTCAACAGTACGACCTGATCTTTCAACTGGCGGGCACCGCCTCCCCATCTGCCTGCCGACGCGCCCTCACCGCAGCCGGCACGCTCGTCCTCAGCAGCGGTGACTCCCCCGGTCGCATCATCGGGCCCGTCGGCCGGATCATTAAGGCCCTCCTGTTGTCGCCGTTCATCGGCGGCCAGACGATGCGTCCGCTTATCGCCAAGCCAAGTAGCGCTGACCTGCAGTTTCTACGGGAACTGCTTGAGGCCGGCAGGATCACACCGGTCATCGACCGGACGTATGCGTTGAGCGAAGCACCAGATGCGATCCGCTATCTCGAAACCGGACACGCTCGAGGAAAGGTCGTCATTTCGGTGGCAGCCGCATGAACCGCCATGTGGAAAGCAAAAAGGAGCGTGGCGTGAATTCCACTGGAAGGATTGCGGTGGTGGCTGGCGTGTTCTTCATTGTTGCCGCCGTCGCGGCGATCGCAGGGGGTCGATCGCGGCCATCCCGGTGTTCGCTTCGGAGATGAGTCTTGCCGTCTGGATGATCGTCAAAGGATTCAAGCCTTCGCCCATCCTCTCTGGCGATGCCGCCTTCCCCTCTCCCTCTCCCTTGCGGGCAGGGGCAAGGGTGGGGGTGTCCTTGGAGTAAGGCCCGTACCTCGAGCAGAACTTACCCAGTAGACCGCTTGGCTCGAGCAGCATACGCGGCGATCTGCTTCCGACCTTAACTCTCCCTCCCCCTTGCGCGGAGGGTAGGGGTGGGGGTGTCCCTGGACAAAGGTCCGCACCTCGAGCAGAACTTACTCGGAAGACCGCTTAGCTTGAGCGGCGTGCGCGGCGATCTGCCTCTGATCCGCCTCCGGAAGCTCCATCCAGCGCACGCCCCCGACGGCTCCCTCCACCGCCAGCAACGAGCTAGCGCAGTCCTGGTCGGGATTGACCAGGCTCAGCCGCTGCCAGGGCGCCTGCGCGTGCTGGTCGCTTCCTTCCGCTCAGCTCGTCCCGCATCCCAATCTGCGTCGTCCGATCGGCGGATCCGGGCTTAGTCATGGCCCAGCAATCCCGTCACCCGCTGCACGCGCGCCAGCGTCGCGTTGGCTGTCACCGCCAGCCGGTCGGCCGCCCGGTCCAGGTCGCGGACCAGTTGCGCGTCGTCGGACCGGATCTCACGATAGCGCTCCTGGATGGGGCGCAGGGCCGCGATGACGGCTTCGGCCACGGCCTGCTTGAGCTCGTTGTACGACTTGCCGGCGAAGGTGCGCTCCAGGTTCTCGGCCGTCGTTTCCGTGACCGACTGGTAGATCTGGAGCAGGTTGGCGACTCCCGGGCCGGGCGGGAAGCGAACGGCGGGCTCGGCGTCGGTTTGGGCGCGGGCAAACTTCTTGCGGATCACCTCCGGCGGGTCGGTCAGGAAGACGGCATGGCCCGGATTCGCCTGGGCCAGGGTCTTGCTCATCTTCCGTTCCGGGTCGTCCAGTCCCATGATCCGGGCGCCTGCCTTGGGAATCAGGGCCTCGGGCAGGGTGAGGACCTGGCCGAATCGCTGATTGACCCGCTGGGCAATGTCGCGAGTGTACTCGATGTGCTGGCGCTGGTCCTCGCCGACCGGCACGAAATTGGTTTCGTACAGCAGGATGTCGGCGGCCATCAACGCCGGGTAGGTCAGCAGGCCGGTGCCCACCCGTTCGCGCTGCTCGCCGGCGCTTTTCTCCTTGAACTGGGTCATCCGCTCCAGCCAGCCCATCGGGGTCAGGCAGGTGAGGATCCAGGCCAGCTCGGAGTGGGCCGGGATCCGCGACTGGACAAAAATGGTGGAGGTGTCCTGGCGGATGCCGCAGGCCAGGTAGACGGCCGCCACCTGGAGGGTGTTCTCCCGGAGGAGCTTCGGATCCCAGGGTAGGGTCATCGCATGCAGGTCGACGACGCAGAAGATGTTGTCGTACTTGTCCTGGTCGCGGACCCAGTTGCGGATGGCGCCCAGGTAGTTGCCCAGGTGCAACCCGCCGCTGGGCTGGATGCCGGAAAACACGCGGGGTTTGGGGGAGCCCATGGTCCGCAAATCGTAACCGTTCATAATCCCGGCGTGACACGTGAGTCTCGCTAGCCGCACCTTTCGCAACACCGCCCTGGTGGTCGGCAGTCGCGCCGTGGCCAAGGTCGCGACGTTCGTGGTGGTGGTCCTGCTCTGGCGTCACCTCGCCGACGCCGAGTACGGGCGCTTCGGGGCGATGATCGTGTACGTCAGCCTGGCCCAGCTGCTGGCCGACCTTGGGACGCAGACCGTCTTTGTCCGGGACGTGGCCCGCGACCGAGCCGTATTCGACCGCTATCTCGGCAACCTGATCAGCGTCCGTTTGCTGCTCCTGGTCCTCTCCGGCCTGGTGCTGGCGGGGGCGTTGCGCCTGCTGGCGCCGGCGCTGTTCCCGTTCACGCTGGGGGCGTTCGTGCTGCTGATCACCGTTTCCTACTCGGGTCTCCTCCGCTCCGCGTTCTACGCGCGGGGCACGCTGGGCTATGAGGTGGTGGCCATCCTGGGTGAGGCCGCTGTCCTGCTGGGACTGACCCTGTACGCCGTCGGCCATCGGGCGTCATGGGACGCCTTCCTCTGGGTGTATGCGGCCAGCTACCTCTTCACCTGCCTGCTGGCCCTGGGGGTGATCTTCGGCATCTGGCGCGAGCGGCCGTCGCCCCGCCTCGACCTGGGCTTCCTGCGCGATGTCCTACGGAGCGGCGCACCCCTCGCCCTCGGCTTTGTCATCACCAGCATCTACGCCCAGGTCGATGTCGTGCTGCTGCAGCTGTTCACCAACTTCCGGATGGTCGGCTGGTACGTGGCCGCCAACAAGTACGTCGACGCCATCGCCTGGATCCCGCAGACGGCGATGAACGCCGTCTTCCCGGCTCTGTCGTTGCTGTCGGTCTCCGGCAAGGACCGCCTCTCGCTCGCCTACCAGAAGTCCTACCGCCTGCTGGCCGTAGTGGGGGTCCCGCTGGCGGTGGGCATTGCCCTCACGGCGCCTGCGCTGGTGCACGCCGTCCGCGGCTACGAGCAAACCATCCCCGCCCTGGCCATCCTGGCGCTCTCGGTGGTCTTCCTCTTCTTGAACAATGCTTTCATCTATACGCTCACGGCGATCAACCGCCAGGCCGACTTCACCCGGCTGGCGCTGGCCACCCTGGTGGTCAATGTGGTTCTCAACCTGGCCCTGATTCCGCCGTTCGGATACCTCGGCGCCAGCTGGGCCGCGGTCCTCACCGAGCTGGCGCTCTTTTTGGGCGGCTGGTGGTTGCTGCGTCGCCACCTGTACGCGCTGCCGGTGGTGCGCGGCATCGCCCGCATCCTCCTGAGTGGCGGCGTGATGGGCCTCGCCGTCCTGCTGCTTCGATCCTGGCCCGTTGTCCTGGTGATCCTGGTTGGGGCCGCCGTGTACGCGGTGGCGTTGGTGTTGCTGCGCGCCGTCGACGCGGACGAGTGGCGGGTCATCCGTAAGGGGCTGATCCCGTAGGTCATCGGGGCTCGATCCCAGGCTGGCCCGCGACGCCCGGTTGCTCTCGCAGCCGGCCCAGTGGTCCGAAGACGACGATCAGCGCGGAAGCCATCCCGATCAGACCGCCAATCACGATGGTGATGGGGGCGCCCACCGCGCCCGCCAGAATTCCGCCCGCCAGGTTGGCCAGCGGCCAGGCCCCCCAGAACATGGTGCGCAGGGTGGCGGTCATTCGCCCCTGGAGATGGTCCGGCGTCACCGACTGCCGCAGGCTCACCTGGCTGACGTTGTAAATGGAATCGCTGACCCCGACCAGGAACTCGGCGCCCACCAGGGTGGCGAGTGGCGGGCCAACCAGCGCCAGCGGCCACAAGAGGAACCCGGCTCCGACTCCGGCGATGGTGATGGCCAGCGTTGCCCCCAGCCCAAGGCGGCGGACGACCGTACCCACGATGAATGCTCCGATCACCGCGCCCACGCCCCCGGCGGCGAAGACCAGCCCCAGCGCTCCCGGGCTCAGCCCCAGGTTTCGGTAGGCGAACAGGTAGAACGCCGGTTCGGCGAGGTGGAATCCCACGGCCCCGACCGTCAGCATGAGGGCCATGTTTCGCAGGATTGGATTTCCGAAGACCAGTCGGATACCGTCCCGAATGTCGGCCAGGACGCTCAGCCGCGGGTGGCCGTCACCGCGTGGCGAAGGCTCCGGCTGCCGGATCCAGGCAATGGTGGCGACGGACACCAGGAACGAAAACGCGTCGGCCAGCATGGCCTGCGCTGCGCCCACCAGCTGAATCAACCCTCCGGCCAGTGCCGGTCCGAACAGGTACGAACCGGAGTGGCTCACTTCCAGCTTGGTGTTGGCCTCCAGCAGGTCGGCACGCCGGGCCAGCGTCGGCACATACGCGAGATAGGCGATGTCAAAGAGGACCGTGCCGATGCCCAGGATGGCGGCCACCGCGTAAAGCTGGAGCAGCGTCAGCGTTCCAACCACCGCCACCAGGGGTATCGACAGCAAGGCCACGGCCCGCAGCGCGTCGGCGGCGATCATGAGCGGGCGGCGGCGGACGCGGTCGATCCACACACCGGCAAACAGCGCCAGGACGGGAAACGCCAGCCGCTGGAGCGAGGCCAGCAGTCCAACCTGCGCGGCGGTCGCGTGCAGCAGCAGGATGGCGATGGTGGGCAAGGCCAGCACGGTGACCTGGCTGCCGACCACGCTGATGGTCTGGCCCGTCCAGAGCTTGAGGAAATCTGGCTGCCGCCACAGGCGGCTACCCCCGAGCATTTAGTGGATTGTCCTCCAAGATTCTCCTTCCCCCAGGGGAGGGTAGGGGTGGGGGTGGCCCTGCAATCACGACTACGACCCGGCGATGCGCCGGGTCGTAGTCAGGCGGTAGAGGCTCAGTCGTCCGTTAGGCCGCTTTGTTCACCGTCATCGGCTGCGGCTGGAGCGCTTTCTCCAGCACCTCGCGGACATCGCGGACCAGGTGAATCGTCATCGCCTGCCGGACGCTGGCTGGCAGATCGTCCAGGTCTCCCTCGTTGCGGAAGGGCAGGATGATCTCGGTCAGTCCGGCTCGATGGGCCGCCAGCAGCTTCTGCTTGACGCCGCCGATGGGCAACACGGTGCCCTGCAGGGTGACCTCGCCGGTCATGCCCACGGTACTCCGCACCGGCCGCGCCGTCATCAGGCTCACCAGCGCCGTTACCATGGTCACGCCCGCCGAGGGACCGTCCTTCGGAACCGCGCCGGCCGGCACGTGCACGTGGAAGCCCTTCTCCTCGAAGCCGGGACCGATGCCCAGCTCCGCGGCATGGGAGCGGACGTACGAGAGCCCGATCTGCGCCGACTCCTTCATCACGTCGCCCAACTGCCCGGTCAGGGTCAGCCCCTTGGGGCCGTCCATGACGGCGGCCTCCACAAAGAGGACTTCGCCGCCGGTTCCGGTGACCGCCAGGCCGGTGGCCACGCCGGGCACCTCGGTGCGCTCGGCCGCCTCCGGTTGGAACTTGGCCCTCCCTAGGTACTCGCGGACGTCGACCGTGTCGATGCGCACGGGTGCGCTCAGCTTGCCACCCTCGATGCGGGTCGCCACTTTGCGCAGCAACCGGCCCAGCTCGCGCTCCAGGTTGCGAACGCCCGCCTCGCGCGTGTGCTCGGCGATGATCCGCCGGATCGCCTCGTCGGTCACGCTCACCTCATCAACGCTCAGTCCGTTGCGCTCCAGCTGGCGCCGGAGCAGGTGATCGCGGCCGATGGCGACCTTCTCCTCCTCCGTGTAGCCGTCCAGCCGGATGATCTCCATCCGGTCCAGTAATGGCCCGGGGATGGTGTCCGCCACATTGGCCGTGGGGATGAAGAGGACCTCGGACAGGTCGAGGTCGACCTCCAGGTAGTGATCGCGGAAGGAGTGGTTCTGCGCCGGATCGAGCACCTCCAGGAGGGCCGACGACGGGTCGCCCCGCCAGTCGTTGCCGACCTTGTCGATCTCGTCCAGCATGATCACCGGGTTGCGCGTGCCCGCTTCTTTCAGGGCGCGCGCGATCCGGCCCGGCAGAGCGCCCACGTAGGTGCGCCGGTGTCCGCGGATTTCCGCCTCATCATGGATGCCACCCAGCGAGATGCGGGTGAACTTGCGACCCAGCGCCCGGGCGACCGACTCCCCCAGGGAGGTCTTGCCCACGCCGGGCGGGCCGACCAGGGTAATGATGGCGCCGGAGCCACGGCCGCCGGCGACGCCCAGGCCGCGCGTTTCGCGCCGCTTCCGGACGGCGAGGAACTCGATGATGCGATCCTTCACGTCGTCCAGGCCGGTGTGGTCCTGGTCCAGGATGCGCCGCGCCTCGGCCACGTCGAACCGATCCTCGGTCCGCTTGTTCCAGGGCAGGTCGAGCATCCAGTCGAGATAGTTGCGAATCCAGCCGACCTCCGGGTTCTGCTCGCTGGTGCGCTCCAGCCGGCCGAGCTCACGCTCGACCTCGCTGCGTACGGCGTCCGGCATGCCGGCTTCCTCGATCCGCCGGCGGTACTCGGCGACCACGTCGCCGCCTTCCTCGCCGAGCTCCTTCTTGATGGCCTCCAGCTGCTGCCGGAGCAAGAACTCACGCTGGCGCTTCTCCATCCCCTCCTGGACCTCGTTGCGAATCTTGTCCTTGAGGGACGCATCGGCCAGGATCTCGCGCGTCCAGCCGATGAGCTTCTGCAGCCGAGCCTCGACGTCGAGCGTCTCGAGGACCTCGACCTTTCGCTCCAGCGAGAGATCCGGCGAGTAGCCCGACAGGTCCGCCAGCTGGCTCGGCCGGTCGATGCTGCGCACCATTTGGATGGCGTCCGCAGCTCCACGCAGCTCGAGCAGGTTCTCGATCAGGGCCTTGTACTCACGGGCCTGGACATGGGCCTGCTCGGTGAGCGGGTTGACGTCCGCCACCGGCTGCGCCATGACGCGCAGGGCGGGCCCGGTTCCCCCCGCGCCGCTTCCGACAGACGCTCGGTACTGGCCCTGCAGGACCGTGATCTCGATCCCGTTGGCCAGCTTGCGCGAATCCTCGACCCGAGCTACGGTGCCCAGGGTGGCGTAGCGACCCTCCACCCGCGGGACCAGCAGCAACAGGCTATCGCCAGCTCGCGCGGCCTGGACGGCAGCCCGGGCTTCCTCCCGGTCGAGCGGGATGGTGACCACCATGCCGGGCAGCACAACCCCGTTGTTTAACGAGAGGAGGGGAAGCAGTTCGGTCTTCACCTCAGCCATTTCAGTTCTCCTTTAACCCCTTACGGAAACCGTAGCCTCGTACCGGGGAACCCCGGTTTCAGGTCGTTTATGCCCAAATCATTAGGTTCCAAACTATGGTCCAGGTTCTGCTAGCCTGAGGGGGTGACCGCCCCGCTGGCAGTCCGCCGCCCGATGCCCCGCGCGGGCGCCTGCGCCGCTGGGCTGCGCCAGCTGGGCAGCCTGATCAGCTCCGAGCTCGACCGCAGCGTCCGCCGGCAGGGGTTCTCCAGCGCGGCGTTCGGCGTCCTCCAGGTCCTGCACGAGTCTGGTGGATCGGCCGCCCCCCACCAGATCAGCGACCGGCTGGCGGTCAGCCGGGCCACGGTCACCGGGCTGCTGGACGGCCTGGAGCGCCGCCGGCTGGTCCGCCGGGTGCGGCATCCGGAGGACCGGCGCATGCTGCGGGTCGAGATGACGGACCGGGCTCGAATCCTACTGGCCGAGATGCTCCCCGAGCACAACCGCGCCGTCGGGCGGATCTTCGCCGGCCTCGGTGCGCTTGAACAGCAGCAGCTGGTAAGCCTGCTCAACCGGCTCCAGGCCCACCTGCGTCCCGTCCGGCCCGGGCTGATGGCTCCTCGCCGAGAATAAGCCGACGTCCACCGAATCGAACTCGTATCTGCGTCGTCCGATCGGCGGACCCGGGCTACACTAGGGCCCGTGCAGGCCGACCGCGCCGCGGATGCCGCCCTCGCGGCCCTGAGCGCGAAGATCCGGGACGTCCCCAACTTCCCGAAGGAGGGGATCCTCTTCAAGGACATCACCACCTTGCTGATGGACCCGGCCGCCTTTCGGGAAGCCGTCGACCTGATGGCCGCCACCTATCGCGGCAAAACCGTCGATTTGGTGGTCGGGGTGGAGTCGCGCGGCTTCATCTTCGGCGGGGCGCTGGCGTACCAGCTGGGAGCGGGATTCGTCCCGGTGCGGAAGGAGGGCAAGCTGCCCGCCCAGAAGATTGCCGAATCCTATGCCCTCGAGTACGGCTCGGCCGTGCTGGAAATCCACAAGGACGCGATCAAGCCCGGCCAGCCGGTGGTCATCGTGGATGATCTGCTGGCCACCGGCGGCACGGCCCGGGCGACGACCCGGCTGGTCCAGCAACTGGGGGGCCAGGTGGTGGGCATCTCCTTCTTGATCGAGCTCCGCTTCCTCAAAGGGATTGACAACCTGGCGGAGTACGACGTGGTCTCCCACATCAAGTTCTGAGCCATCATGCCCACTGCTTCCTCCATCCTGGCCGTCGGCTCCATCGCGCTGGACGCCGTGAAGACCCCCAAAGAGAGCGTCATTGATGTGCTGGGCGGGTCGGCCAGCTTCTTCACCCTGGCGGCATCCCATTTTGCCCCGGTGCGCCTGATCGCGGTGGTGGGCGATGACCTGCCGGCCCAGTACCTGCGGCTGCTGGAGCAGCGGCCCATCGATCTGGCGGGGTTGCAGCGTCGGCCGGGCAAGACCTTTCGCTGGAGCGCCGAGTACTCCGGGACCTACCTGGAGACCCGCCAGACATTGCGCACCGACCTGAACGTGTTCGCCGACTTCCACCCGCATCTTCCGGAGTCGGTGCGGGCCTCGCGCTTTGTCTTTCTGGGCAATATCAACCCGGGCCTGCAGCACGAGGTCCTGGACCAGGTGACCCAGGCCGAGTTTATCGCCTGCGACACCATCTCCCTCTGGATCGAGACCGAGAGCCCCAGCCTGGAGCGCCTCTACCGTCGGGTGCACTGCGTGATGCTGTCCTATGAAGAGGCGCTGCAGTTCACCGGCCAGCCTTCCTTGATCGGGGCCGTGCGTCAGATTCGGGACCTCGGCCCGCGGGCCCTTATAATCAAGCGCGGCGAATACGGCTCGCTCCTGTTTACGTCGGAGGGCGTCTTTGCGGCACCCGCCCGATTGCTGGAGCACTCGCAGGTCAAAGATCCGACCGGCGCGGGCGATGCGTTCGCCGGAGGATTCATGGGCGCACTGGCGAGAGGTGGCCGGACGGACGAACAGGCATTACGCGCCGCCATGCTGTATGGGAACGTGCTGGGCGCGCTGGCAGTCACCGACTTCAGCGTGCACGGCATGACCGATGTCACCCTGGCCGACCTCGAAACCGGGGCCGAGGAACTCCGCGCCATGGTTTCGCTGGACGGGGTATGGCGACGGTAGCCCAGCGCTACGACGTCCGGGACCTCAAGCTGGCCCCCGAGGGCACTCGCACCATCGCCTGGGCTGCCCATGAGATGCCGGTCCTGGGCCAGATCCGCGACCGGTTCGCCGCCGAGCAGCCGTTTAGGGGCCAGCGGATCTCGGCCTGCCTGCACGTCACCACCGAGACGGCCAACCTGGTACTCGCCCTCCAGGCGGGCGGCGCCGACCTGGTGCTGTGCGCCTCCAACCCGCTCTCCACGTCCGACGCGGCCGCCGCGGCGCTGGTGGTCGACCACGGCCTCAGCGTCTTTGCCATTAGGGGCGAGGACAGCGAAACCTATTACCGGCACATCGCGGCCGCCCTGGACCACCGCCCGACGCTGACCATGGATGACGGCGCCGACCTGGTGGCGGCGCTGCACAAGGAGCGCCAGGACCTGCTGCCCACCGTGCTGGGTGGCACCGAAGAAACCACCACCGGCGTGGTGCGTCTGCGCAGCATGGCCGAGCACGGCGTCCTTCGCTACCCGATCATCGCGGTCAACGAGGCCCAGACCAAGCACTTCTTCGACAACCGCTATGGCACCGGCCAGAGCACGCTGGACGGCATCATCCGGGCCACCAACGTGCTGCTGGCGGGCAAGGTCTTCGTGGTCTGCGGCTACGGGTGGTGCGGCCGCGGCCTGGCCTCGCGCGCCCGGGGCATGGGCGCCCAGGTGATCGTGACCGAGGTCGACGCGGTCAAGGCGCTCGAAGCCGTGATGGATGGTTATCGGGTCATGCCGATCGCGGAGGCCGCCAAGGAGGGCGACATCTTCGTGACCGTTACCGGGGACATCAACGTCATCGATGAGGCCCCCCTGCAGGCCATGAAGAGCGGCGCCATCCTGGCCAACTCCGGCCATTTCAACGACGAGATCAACCTCCAGGTGCTGGACGGCATGGCCCAGGACGTCCGCAGCGTGCGCGGCTCGGTCGAGGAGTATCACCTCCGCGACGGGCGCCGGCTGTTCGTCCTGGCCGAGGGCCGGCTGGTGAACCTGGCTGCCGCGGAAGGCCACCCGGCCGCCGTGATGGACATGAGTTTTGCCAACCAGGCGCTCGCCCTGGAACACCTGGTCCGCCACACGGGCGAGCTGGAGCCCCGCGTGTACCCTGTCCCGGAGGTGCTCGACCGTGAGATCGCTCGCCTAAAATTGACCGCCATGGGAATCCGGATCGACACCCTCACCGCCGAGCAGGACGCCTACCTGAAGGGCTGGGAGTCCGGCACCCGGTGAGCGCAGCCGCCCGCACCCACCTCTTCACCTCCGAATCAGTAGCCGAAGGCCACCCCGACAAGCTCGCCGACCAGATTTCGGACGCCATCCTGGATGCCATCCTGGCCAAGGACCCGCTGGGTCGGGTTGCCTGCGAGACCGCGGTCACCACCGGCCTGGCGTTCGTCATCGGTGAGATCACGACCGACACCTACGTCGAGATGCGGGACATCATCCGGCAGACCATCGAGGAGGCCGGCTACGACCGGCCGGGGTTCGGGTTCGATGCCGACACCTGCGGCGTCATCGTGTCCATCGATAAGCAGTCGCCGGATATCGCGCGGGGCGTCGATACCGGCGGCGCCGGCGACCAGGGGATGATGTTCGGGTTCGCCTGCGACGAGACGCCGGAGCTGATGCCGGCGCCCATCCAGCTGGCTCACCAGTTGGCCCGGCAGCTGGCCCGGGTCCGCAAGCAGGAGACCCTGCCCTACCTGGGTCCGGATGGGAAGACTCAGGTGTCGATCCAGTACCAGAACGGCCGGCCGGCGCGGGTGGACACCATCGTGGTCTCGGCCCAGCACCGCGAAGAGGCCAGCCTGGAACAGATTCGCGACGACATCCGGGAGACCGTCATCGATGTCATCGTTCCCGCCCGGATGATCGATCGCAACACGGTCATTCATGTCAATCCCACCGGCCGCTTCGTGCTGGGCGGGCCGCGAGCGGACGCGGGCGTGACGGGCCGCAAGATTATCGTCGACAGCTACGGCGGCTACGCCCGCCACGGGGGAGGCTGCTTCAGCGGCAAGGACCCCTCCAAGGTCGACCGGTCCGGCGCCTATGCCGCCCGGTACGCGGCCAAGAACATCGTGGCCGCCGGGTTGGCTCGGCGCTGCGAGATCCAGGTAGCCTACGCCATCGGCGTGCGCAAACCGGTCTCGGTCCTGGTGGACACCGCCGGCACGGAACGGGTACCGATCGCGACCATCGAAAAGCTGATCGACGAATACTTTGACCTCACGCCGGTCGGCATCATCGAGCAGCTCGACCTGCGCCGGCCCATCTACAAGCAGACTGCGGTGTACGGCCACTTCGGCCGCTCCGACCTCGACCTCCCCTGGGAGCGGACGGACAAGGCGGCCCAGCTGGCGGAAGAAGCCGGCGTGCAACGGCTCCAGGTGATGGAGTCACAGGACGCCTGACCGAGGGCGGCGGGTCGTCCTTATCACCGGCGTCGATGGATTCGCCGGCAGCCATCTCGCCGACCTCCTCGTGGCCGAAGGGCACCTGGTCCATGGGGCCATCCGGGGAGCCACCCCGTACGCGACCGCGCAGCTCTCGCGGCGCGTTCGCTGCCACCAAATCAACCTGCTGCGCCGCTCGGCGGTGGACGAGTTGATGCGGGCCATCAAGCCGGAGTGGGTCTTCCACCTGGCCGCCGCGTCCAGCCCGGCCAAGTCCTGGGACGATCCGGCCGGCACCCTGCACACCAACCTCGGCTGCCAGGCCAACGTTCTGGCCGCGGCCAGCGCCCTGAAAACGCCGCCAGCCTTGCTGGTGGTCGGCTCGGGCGACGAGTACGGCGAGCAGCCGGACCATGGGGAGCGGGCCATCACCGAAGAGGCGCCCCTGCGGCCGCTGACCCCGTATGGCGTGTCGAAGGTCGGGCAGGATCTGCTTGGCCTCCAGTACTTTCTCAGCCTGGGGTTGCCGGTGGTGCGCGTTCGTCCCTTTAACCACACCGGACCCCGCCAGCTCCCAACGTTCGCCATCCCCAGCTTCGCCCGGCAGGTGGCCCGCATGGAGACCGGTCGGCAGCCCCCCACGCTCCGCGTCGGCAACCTGGATGCCCGCCGCGACTTCACCGACGTGCGGGACATGGTGCGGGCCTACCGCCTGGCCATCGAGCAGGGACGTCCGGGCGAGGTCTATAACCTGGGCGCCGGCCAGGCGCCCACGTTGCGCCAGGTGGTCGAGCTCCTGCTGCCCATGAGCCGCGTCCCGATCACGGTCGAGGTCGACCCGGCCCGGACGCACGCCGTGGAGGTCAGCACGTATTGGTGCGACGCCACCAAATTCCGCCGGCTCACCGGATGGCAACCGGCCATCTCGCTCGACCGCACCCTGCGCGACACCCTGGACTACTGGCGTCTGATGGAGCGGAACTAGCATGGCCCGTCACGTGGTGATCCTGGCCGGCGGGAGCGGCACGCGGCTCTGGCCGCGCTCGCGGGAAGGGCATCCCAAGCACCTGCTGGCCCTCCACGGGAAGCAGTCGCTCCTCCAGGCGACTTATGACCGGGTCCGCCGGCTGACCGACGATGTGTCGGTGATCACCGAACGCTCGCAGGTGGAGAGCATCCAGGAGCAGCTCCCCGGCCTGACCCAAGGCCAGTTCATCATCGAGCCCGCCCGCCGGGGAACCGCCTCGGCCCTCGGCCTGGCCGCCTTTACCATCGCTCGGGCGGATCCCGGGGCGACCATGATCTCAGTCCACGCCGACCACTACCTCGGAAACGATGAGGACGCGTACCTGCGGACGCTGGACGGCGAGGCAGGGTGGGCCGAACAGGAGCGGAAGCTGGTCACGGTGGGGTTGAAGCCGCCCTATCCGTCCACGGCCTTCGGTTACATCCGGCTCGGCGAGCGGGTGCAGGCGCCCGGCCGCGACCCCGCCTACCGGGTCCGCGCGTTCGTCGAGAAGCCCGATCTGCAGACAGCCGACCGCTACCTGGCGGAGGGTGACTACTTCTGGCACCTGGGGCTGTTTAGCTGGTCGGTGGACATCCTCTTCGCCGAGATGGCCAAACATGCCCCCGACCTGTACGGCGGGCTGGCCGCCTTCGGGGACGCCAGTGGGCGGGGCGATACGGCGGCGGCCGAAGCGGCCTACCTGGCGCTGCCCACGGCGGCCATCGATACGGCGGTGCTGGAGAAGACGCACAACCTGTTGATGGTGCCGGCCCAGTTCGAATGGCACGACATCGGGTCCTGGGCGGACCTCCACGACATCCTGGAGCAGGACGAGGCCGGCAATTTCGTGGAAGGCGAGCACGTGCTGATCGACTCGCGGAACTGCATGATCCACTCGCCCCGCAAGCTGGTGGCGGCGGTCGGCCTGGAGAACATGGTGGTAATCGAGACCGAGGACGCCATCCTGATCTGTCCCAAGACCCGCTCCCAGGACGTTCGCCTGATCGTGGAACGGCTGAAGCAGATGGGGAAGAAGGAATACCTGTGAACCGTCCAGTGGCACGCAATCCTTTCCCTCCCCCTTGCGGGGAGGGTGGGGTGGGGGTATTCAGAAGGTTCCGGATGCCGCTATCGATTGAACAGTCATGCGCGTCCTGATCACCGGCATCACCGGGATGGCCGGCAGCCACCTGGCCGACTACTGCCTCACCCTGCCCGGGGTGGAGGTCTTCGGGATCAAGCGGTGGCGCAGCCGGGTGGAGAACATCGAGCACCTCGAGGGCAAGATCCACGTCCTGGAAGGTGACATGAACGACGCATCTTCGATGCGCCTGGTCATCCGCGAGACGCAACCCGACCGGATCTTTCACCTGGCCGCCCAGAGTTTCGTGCCCACATCCTGGAGGGCTCCGGTCGAAACGCTCAACACCAACGTCATTGGCCAGGTCAACCTGTTCGAGGCCATCCGCAGCGAGGGGGTCGATCCGCGGGTGCACATCGCCGGGTCCTCCGAAGAGTACGGCCACGTGGAGCCGCACCAGGTCCCGATCAAGGAATCGAACGTCTTGCGGCCGCTCTCTCCTTACGCCGTGAGCAAGGTGGCGCAGGAGATGCTGGCCATCCAGTACCACTACTCCTACGGCCTGCAGACCGTCGTGACCCGGGCCTTCAACCATGAGGGGCCCCGCCGAGGCGAGGTGTTCGTCACCTCGTCCTTCGCCAAGCAGGTGGCGGAGGTCGAGCTGGGCCGCCGGAAACCCGTCATCAAGGTGGGTGACCTCTCCCCGGTCCGCGACTGGACGGACGTGCGCGACATGGTGCGCGCCTACTGGCTGGTGCTCGAGCACGGGACCTTTGGCGAGGTGTACAACATCGCGTCGGGCCGCCGCCGGACGGTGAAGGAGATGCTCGACATCCTGCTGTCCTTCACCAAGGAAAAGATCACCGTCGAGAACGACCCGTCGCGAATGCGGCCGTCCGACGTCAAATTGCTGGTCGGCGATGCCACCAAGTTCCGGCAGCTGACCGGCTGGGAGCCGACCATTTCGTTGGAGCAGACGCTGGAGGATACCCTAAACTACTGGCGAGCGCGGCTTCGCAGTTCTCCGGTCCCGGCTTCGCGCTGACCGGACCGGCATCCTGACGAGGGTGAGAGCCTGGACATCAAGTTCGGCACGGACGGATGGCGCGGCATCATCGCCGACGACTTCACCTATGAGGCCGTGCGGGTGGCCACCCAGGGCATCGCCCAGTACCTGACCAGCAAACCAAGCCCGTCCGCGGTGGTGGGATACGACACCAGGTTTGCCTCCGACCGGTTCGCGCGCGAGGTGGCCCAGGTGCTGGCCGGTAACGGCGTGCGGGCGCTGCTCATCGACGCGCCTTCCCCTACCCAGGTTTCCTCCTACGCCATCCTGGACCGGAAGGCCAGCGGTGCCGTGGTGGTCACCGCCAGCCACAACCCCTACTACTTCAGCGGCCTCAAGTACAAGCCAGAGTACGCGGGCTCCGCCTCGCCGGAGGTCACCGGCCGCCTGGAGCAGGAGATCGCCGTCGTCCAGCGAAGCGGCCAGGTTCGCCAGCTGCGATTTGAGGACGGCGAGCGGCAGGGCCTGATCGAAATCTTCGACCCGCGGCCGGCCTACATCGCGCAGATCGGCCGGATGGTCAACCTGCAGGCTCTCAAAGACGCCGGGCTGCACATCCTGCACGACTCCATGTACGGCGGCGGCCAGGGATACCTGAAACTGCTGCTCTCGGGTGGCCGCACCGTCGTCGACGAGATCCACGGTGAGCGCAACCCGGGTTTCGGGGGGATGCATCCCGAGCCCATCCCCCCCAACCTGGATGAAGCGCAGACCCTGATCCGCAAAGGCGGCTACAACCTGGGCATCGCCAACGACGGCGACGCCGACCGGGTGGGGATCATCGACGAGCGCGGCCAGTTCATCAACCAGCTGCAGGTGATGGCGCTGCTGATGCTGTACCTGGTCGAGAAGCGAGGCTGGAAGGGGGACGTGGTGCGCTCCCTGACGATGACCTCGATGATGGACAAGCTGGGCGAACGCTTTGGGATCACGGTCCATGAGCTCCCGGTGGGCTTCAAGTACATCGGGCCCAAGATGACCGAGGTGAACGCCATCCTGGGGGGCGAGGAGAGCGGCGGGTTCGGCTTCCGGGGCCACATCCCGGAACGCGACGGTATCCTCTCCGGGATTTTCATCGCCGACCTGATCGTCCAGTACGGCCAGCCCTTGGCCAAGGTGCTGCAGCACCTGGAGGACCTGGTGGGGCCGCATGCCTACGCCCGCCACGACATCCACCTCGAGCGCGAGGAGTACGCGGATCGCCGGGCTGCCATCTATGCCGATCTGCAGAAGAACCCGCCGCGGGAGCTGGCCGGTGAGCGCATCCAGCGCAGCCGCACCGACGACGGATTCAAGTATTACTTCGCCGACGGCAGCTGGGTGCTGACCCGATTCAGCGGGACCGAGCCGTTGATCCGCGTCTACAGTGAAGCGCCCAGCCGCCAGCGAGTCGACAAGCTGCTGGCCGCGCTCGAGGACCGCCTCGGAGTGCGCCAGGTTGCCTGACCAACCCGCCGACGGCTCCAGGGTGGCCAAGCCCTGGGGCTGGGAGCATCGGTTTGCCATCACGGATCGGTACCTGGGCAAGGTGATCCACGTCAATCGCGGGGAGATGTTGAGCCTGCAGTACCACCAGCAGAAGGATGAGACCCTGCTGCTGGTGAAAGGCATCATGGACCTGGAGCTGGAGGATGATCAGGGCCAGATGCACACCCACCGGCTGACACCGGGGATGGTTCGCCGCATCGTGCCCGGCCGCAAGCACCGGATGATCGCGGTCGACGACTGCGAGTTCTTCGAGGTGAGTTCCCCCGAGATCGATGATGTGGTGCGGCTGGAGGACAAGTACGGCCGGGCCGGGACCTCCACCGCCTAAGCCCGCGTCCACCGAAACCAACTCGCATCTTGGGCGCGGATGCGAGCGATCCGTGCGTTGGCTCTGACGCGCGCTCAGTTACGCACCGACGGGTGCGCGCCTTCGCGTGCTCGTCGCCGCCTTCGGCTCATCTGGCCCCGCATCCCAATCTGCTTCGTCCGCTCGGTGGATCCGGGCTGATCTATCCACAGTTTCCACAGAGGCGCTGCCAGCCGTCGAACATATGTTTTTGAATACAGATTCGGTCGCGTTCGAACCGGTTTCCCCCAGCCCCAAACACACGTTCAACTGCTAGACTGGGCGCCATGTCGGCGGCGGTGCCGCACTCCTCAACCACGCTTGCCCGGCCTCGCCCCGCGCGCCCGGTGGGCCCACGCTTGGCTCCGGCGCCCAGGGCCACCCCCGTCAAGCTGGGAACGCGCTACCTGGGCTTCCTCTCCGCTTGCGCCGTCATTATCGGGCTGGCCTTCAAGTCGGAGTTGCTGGCGCCCAACCAGGTCTGGGCCGCGACCGCTGGCCTGGTGGCCTTTACCACCGCCGGCCTGATGTTCCTGCACGCTCGCAACCGCACGCCGGTCTGGTTCAGCCTCGACTACTACGCCTGTCCCGCCCTGGCGGTCATCGCGGCGTCCTCGTTTTCGATGCTGGCCTCGGACTGGCGGTTGCACGCGGCGGCGATGGGCGCCATGGGGGTAACGATCTATATGAGCAGCTACGTCGATCTGTGCCGCGGCATCGGGCGGGTCCGGCCTCTGCACCGGTTCCTGCGCGACTCCTCCATCTTCCTGGCCCTGCTCGCTCTCTTCTTCCTGGTGCTGCAATCCGAACTCCCCAACGCCATCAAGTTCATCTGGATCTTCACTGTGTCACTGCTGAGCGGCTATCGCAGCTTCCGGCTGGTGACCCAGCGCGAGGGGCGGGCGCTGTTCTCCGCCTTCGTCACCGCGCAGATGGTGACGGCGCTCGCCTTCGGCATGGTGACCTACCTCAACCAGGGCAGCGCCTATGTGGCGGTGGTGCTGGCCTTCGCGTGGTACGCCAATCAGGGCTTCATCCTGCATGCGCTCGATGATTCGCTCACCCGGCGCGTGTTCTTCGAGTACGGCCTATTTGCCGTGATTTGCGTGTACCTGGTGGCGCTGGCACTGCTCACCCGCTAGCTGTTTCAAGAACCCCTCGCCGTTGGCGGGGAGAGCAGGGAGGGGTCTCGTCTCTTTCTCTCCCTCCCCCTTGGGCGGAGCCATTCACTCTCCCTCCCCCTTGCGGGGAGGGTTGGGGAGGGGGTCTCGAAGAGTCTGCTACTCCAGGATGTCGAACCCTAGGGTGTGGGCTTCTGGCGCCTGGCCCACCAGACGCCGATGGCGACGATGATGATCAGCAGGACGACGCCCGCGATGATCTTCCTGGGCGTGATCGCCGTGGTGATCGCGTAGGCCGCCATTTCGAAGAGGAGATGCATGGCGCTAGCTTACCGCTTGTGCAAGCTTGGATTCGGGCTTAGACGGTCACACGCCGAGATAGGCTTTCTGGACGTCGGGGCTGTCCAGCAGCTGGCGGGCCGTGCCTTCTTTCACGATCCGGCCGGTCTCCAAGACGTACCCGCGGTGGGCGACGGAGAGCGCCTTGAGGGCGTTCTGCTCAATCAGGAGCACGGTGGTGCCCTCGGCGTTGACCTCGCGGATCACCTGGAAGATGGTCTCCACCAGGATGGGTGCCAGTCCCAGCGAGGGCTCGTCCAGCAGCAGGACCTTGGGGCGTGACATCAGCGCCCGGCCGATGGCCAGCATCTGCTGCTCGCCCCCCGAAAGCGTGCCGGCGACCTGGCGTTGCCGCTCTTTCAGGCGCGGGAACAGCGTAAAGACCCGGTCCATGTCCTGGCGGCGCGCTCCGTCCTTGCGGATGAAGGCCCCCAGGTCCAGGTTCTCCAGGACGGTCATCCGGGAGAAGATCCGCCGTCCCTCGGGAGCGTGACCCACCCCCCGGGCCACGATCGTCTCCGCAGGCACGCGGGTGATCTCCTCGCCACGCAGCAGGACCCGGCCTGCGGCGGCCGGCGTCAGGCCGGAGATGGCGCGCAGGGTGGTGGTCTTGCCGGCCCCGTTGGCGCCGATCAGGGTTACGATCTCGCCCTGGTCGACGTGCAGGCTCACGCCGCGCAGTGCCTGGACCCGGCCGTAGAACACGTCGATCCCCTCCAGCTCGAGGACCGCGGTGGAGACGACTGTCACGCGCCCTTCCCCAGGTAGGCCTCGATCACCTTCGGGTCGGTCCGCACCTTGGCCGGCGGCCCCTCAGCGATCTTCTCGCCGTAATCCAGGACGACGATGCGTTCCGAAATTTCCATGACCACCTTCATGTCGTGTTCGATCAGGAAAATGGTGATGCCCTGGGCCCGGATCTGCTGGATCAGCCCCATCAACTGCGCCTTCTCCTGCGGGTTGAAGCCGGCCGCGGGCTCATCCAGCATCAGGAGCTTGGGGTCGCTGGCCAGCGCGCGGGCGATCTCCAGTCGGCGCTGGAAGCCGTAGGGCAGGTTGCGCGCGTAATCGTCGGCGTGCCGCTCGATCCCGACGAACCGAAGGAGTTCCCGGGCCCGGTCCCGGACCCTCCGCTCCTCGCGCTGGGACGACGGGGTCCGCAGCAGGGCGTCCCAGAGCTGGGCGTGCATCCGCGCGTGCTGGCCCACCATGACGTTCTCCAGGGCCGTCATGTAGGAGAAGAGCCGGATGTTCTGGAACGTGCGGGCCACCCCCAGCTTGGTCACGGCGTGGGGCCGAAGCCCGATTGGCACCGGGCCCAGCCCAATGGCGCGCCGGACGGCGCCCATGGCCGTGTAATAGATGGCCAGCGGGGGCAGGTAATTCACCCAGAAATCGCGGTCCGGATAGATGCCGGTCCCATTGAAGGCGATCTCGCCGCCGCTGGGCTTGTACAGGCCGGCGATCATGTTGAAGCAGGTGGTCTTGCCGGCCCCGTTGGGGCCGATCATGGCGAAGATCTCGCCGGCCTCGATGCTGAAGTTCACGTTGCTGACCGCCACCAGGCCGCCGAACCGCTTGGTCAGCGACCGCACCTCCAGGATTGCGCTCACGCCGACCCCCGCAGGTCGGCCACCGCCTCCTCGGTCGTTCCCAGCTCGAGCTCGATCTTGCGCTGGGCGCTGGGGATCAGGCCCTGCGGTCGCAGCAACATGGTGAACACCAGGATCAGGCCAAAGATCAGGTAGTTCGACCGCTGCACGTAGCCGGCAACGTCGACGGAGGCCAGGAATGGGATGTTGGCGGTCAGCGCGGCGATCCAGCCCGGCAGCTGGATCAGCAGGTAGCGCTGGATGAAGAAAATGAGCACGGCGCCCACGATCACCCCCCGCAGGTTCCCCATCCCGCCCAGCACGATCATGACCAGGATGGAGACGGAGACGACGAAGCCGAAGTCATCCGGGCTGACGATGAAGAGCTTGGATGCCGCGTAGGTGCCGGCGAAGCCGCTGAAGGCCGCGCCCATGGCGAAGGCCAGCAGCTTGGTGGTGACGGTGTTGATCCCGTTCGAGGCCGCCGCCACCTCGTCCTCCCGGATCGCCATCCAGGCACGGCCCAGGCGCGAGTCGCGCAGGTTGCTGATCAGGACCACCGAGAGCAGCAGGATGGCCAGGATGAGGAAGTAGTAGGGGACGGGGTTGAACCCGAACTTGTACCCGGGGAACCCGAGGACGTGGGGGAAGCTCGGCTGGTCGAGGCCGACGATCCCGTTGACTCCGCCCGTGAAGGTGGAAGCGTTCTTGAAGACCCGCGGCACGATCTCGCCAAATCCCAGGGTGACGATAGCCAGGTAGTCGCCCCGCAGCCGGAGTGTGGGGGCGCCCAGGAGCACTCCGAAGAACGCGGCGGTGAAAGCCGAGGTCAGCAGCAGGAACCAGAAGGGGATGTGGATGTTGAACTGACCGGAGGCCAGCATGGCGTAGGCGTAGGATCCGATGGCGAAGAAGGCGGCGTACCCCAGGTCCAGCAGCCCGGCGAACCCGACCACGATGTTCAGCCCCAGCGCCAGTAGGATGAACGTTCCCGCATCCGCGGCCACGTTCACGTGCGACTTGTTGGGATCGAGGAGCGGAAACAGGACCAGGACGAGGCCGAGTCCGATCCCGGGAACCCGCGTGTCGGTGGCGAAGGCGCGCAGACTCTTGGGGGGGAGCTGGGCAAGGCGCTCGAGGAGACCGCCCTTGGAGCGGCTCATCGCTCCGCTACCCGCATCCCCAGCAGTCCGGTGGGCCGGAAGACCAGGGTCAGGATCAGGATGCTGAACACCACCACGCTGGCCCACTGCAAGCCGCCGGACCAGTAGCCGGCCACGAAGGTCAGGATCAAGCCGATCACGAACCCGCCCAGGGAGGCGCCGATCACGTTGCCGATGCCGCCGAACACGGCGGCCGTGAAGGCGAAGAGGCCTGCCTCGAAACCCTGGTCGAAGACGATCGACTGGTAGTAGAAGCCGAAGATGATGCCGCCGGCTGCCGCCAGCGCCGAACCGATGAAGAAGGTGATGGCGATGGTGCGGTTGATATCGATGCCCATCAGCCGGGCCGCGTCCCGGTCCTGAGCGGTGGCCCGCATGGCGCGTCCGATCCGGGTGCGCTGGATGAACTGGTGCAGGCCGACCATCAGGACGAGGGCAATGATGATGATGATCAGGTTGGTGATGCCGATCTCGAAGGCGCCGCCTCCGATCTTGCCCGACGGCAGCAAATTCGGATAGGAGATCTGGTTGGCGCCTTTGACCATAAAGAGGATGCCTTCCAGCACGAAGGAGACCCCGACCGCCGTGATCAGGGGGGCCAGGCGGGGGGCGTTGCGAAGCGGCCGGTAGGCGAGCCGCTCGATCGCCACCCCGAGGAACCCGGTGATGGTCATGGTGGCGGCGAAGAGCAGGATCACGGCCGGCACCAGCAGCGCCGGGGAGAGGTGCTCCAGGCGAAAAATGCCGATCAGCGTCAGCCCGATAATTCCCCCGACCGTAAACACGTCCCCGTGGGCAAAGTTGATCAGCTCGATGATCCCGTAGACCAGCGTGTAGCCCAGCGCAATCAGCGCGTAGATGGCCCCGTTAGTCAGCCCCAGCACCAGCTGGTCGACGAAGAACTTCACCCGTCCCCTTCCCGCTTTTGGTTGCTGCCCAGTGTAGCGCCAAGGGTCGCCCGGCCCCCACCCGGAGCAAGAAACGGGGCAGGGCCAACGCCCTGCCCCGTCGCTGTCAACGCCCGGATCCTACTTGACGGTCACCTGGTCGGCGTAGTCGGACTTTCCCGTATCGGGGTTCCACTTGTAGACGGTAATGATCTTGAGCGTGGTGTCGCCATTGCCGTCGAAGCCGAATGTGCCCATGGCACCTGAGTAGGTCGTAGTCTTCAGCATTTCGGCCGTGACCTGGTCACGGGTCGGCATGTTGCCGCCGGCGTCGTCGACGGCCCGGCTGATGGCCGCGATGATCACGCCCACCGCGTCGTAGCCCTGGGCGCTGTAGGCGCCGATGTCGGTGCCGAAGGCCGTCTTGTAGGCGGCGATCATGGCCGTGGCTGTGGGCAGCTGGCTGGCGTAGGGGCCTGCCACCGTGAAGTAGCTGTTGGCGGCGTTGGGCGCCGCGTCCTTCAGGAACTGGTCGCCCGAGATGCCGTCACCGGCCACGTACGGGACGTCCAGGATGCCCTTCATCTGCTTGCGAATGACCCCGCCCTTGGTGGCGGTGGTGCCGCCGAAGAAGACCACGTCGGCGCCCAACGAGGCAGCCTGGGTCAGCTTCGACTTGAAGTCGGTCGTGGCAGTCGGGTCGAACCCGCCCAGGTCCGTGTTGAGCACCGTGCCGCCATCCGCCGCGAACTGCTTGGCGAAGTTCTGGGCGATGCCCAGTCCGTAGGTCTGCTGGTCATTCAGGATGTAGACCTTCTTCTTGCCCAGCTTGTTGTAGGCGTAGTCGGCCGCCGCCGGACCCTGGATGAGGTCGGTGGTGCAGACCCGGAAGTAGTTGTTCTTGGTGCTGTTGTTGCGAAGGATCTTCGCCTGGCCCTTGCAGTGGCCGTCCGCGGGCTCCTGGGTCAGGCACTCATTCGTGTTGGATGGGCTGACCATGGTCAGGTTGACGCTGTTGGCAATCGGGATCTCGGCCCGGGCGACCGAGCTGTTGAACGGCCCCATCATGCCCAGCACCGCCGAGTCGGCGACGAACTGCTGGACGTTGGCGGCGCCCTGCTTGGGATCGTGGACGCCGTTGACGGCGTCGTCCAGCGGGAAGGCAGTCAGGGTAAAGCAGGCGTCCGCGTGGCTGGACGCGCCGCACACCTTGCCTTTCTGGGTGATGGCCAGCTTCCCCCCCTGCTGGGCGGGCAGTCCATCCGACGCATCCTCGCCAGTGACCGGCAGGTCAATACCGATCTTGATCGTCCCCTTGATCGTCTGGGTGGTCGTCCCACCCCCGCCGCAGGCCGCTAGGATCAGGCCCGTGACCGCGAGCCCGGCTAGCAACTTGGGGCTATTCATACCCTTCCTCCTACCTATTACTGTCGTGTTGACGCAAGAATACAGTCCCGAGAATTGCGAGCCTTTTATACACGGTTGCCCTACCTCTGTCAATTTGAGTCCAATTCGAAATTGGCCGGCGGACGCCCCTCTCTAATACCTCTTAATAATGCGCCGGCGCGGGCTCACAAGAGCCGAGCGGGTTTGACGTTGTGGCAGGACGGGAACCCTACTTGATCGCTTGACAACACTTCTGGACCGCCCGTAGGGTATACGCGCACAGGAGGAAGGCAAAGACCGTGGCAGAGTACGCCGAACGGGTGAAACCCCGCTCCCAGTACGTCGATGAGGCCATCGAGGTGGCCCTGGCCAGCAAGTGGGCGAATGCGGTCGAGCTGAATCGGGCCATCCTGGACCGGTTCGGCCCCGACGAGGAGACGCTCAACCGGCTGGGCAAGGCCTACACCGAGCTGGGCCGGGTGGAGGACGCCCTGGCGGCCTACGAGGGCGCCCTCAAGGTGAACCCGCTCAACCAGATCGCCCAGAAGAACATGGCCAAACTGCGTGCCTGGCGGGAGCGGAAGGAGCAGGTTCCCACCGGCCAGACCCAGGTGGGCGTCGATCTCTTCATCGAGGAGATGGGCAAGAGCATCCTGACCGGCCTGCACGTCCACAACGATGCCGATCCCTGCAGCAAGGTGACCGGCGGCGAGCCGGTGAAGCTGGTCGTCGCCGGGGACACCCTGAACGTGGAGAGCGTCCGGGGGGTGACCCTGGGGCACCTGGAACACGCCATGGGTCGCCGGCTGATCAAGTTCATGCAAGGCGGCAACCAGTACGCGGGCGCCGTGGCCAGCTGTGAGGGCAACGCCGTCAAGCTCATCGTCCGGGAGACCTACCAGGACCCGAAGTTCTACGGCAAGCCGTCCTTCCCTATCAAGCGGGGCCGCGAAGAGTTCCGCCCCTACGCCAAGGAGTCTCTCATCGCCCGTTCGGTGGACCCGGAAGAAACCGAAGAGGAAGCTCCGGAGTCCGAAGAGCTGGAAGGGATGCACACCGTCGAGGAGGGGGAAACCGAAACCACCCTCGAGTTCCCCGAAGTCGACGAAGATTCCCGCAAAGAAGACATCTACTAGGTTCCTGTCTCCGACTCCCCTCTCCGGCTAGTTCTCCTCCCCCGTTGCGGGGGAGGTCGGGTGGGGGTCTCGTTACCCAACCCGCCAGTAGCGGCCGGCTTTGCGCGCCAGGAACTCATAGTCGACTAGGGCGCGCCGCAGCTGGCAGTAGTCCGGCCAGATCCCACGCAGCTCTCGATCGACCTCCTCCTCGGGAAGGCGCTTTCCGAGGGGGAAGATCCTGGCCACCTCGGCCAGCACCATCCGGCGGCGCGCATCGCGGGCCGGCCAGCGCAGGATTCGGCCGTCCTGCCAGAACGGCCGGATCTCGCGTGCCACCTCGGCGGGATCCAGCTTCAGGTCACGCACCGTGTGACCATTCTGGCAGGGCTCCCTCGTTACACTTCCAGCATGCTGCTGGCCATCGACGTGGGCAATGACGGGATCAAGTTCGGCGTCTTCGATGGGGACCGCCGGCTCCACGACTGGCGCATTCCCACCCGCCTGGACAGCACGTCGGACGAGCTTGGCCTGGTCTTCACCCAGCTGATGCGGGAGGCCGACATCGATGCCGCTGCGATCCGCGGCGCGGCCGTATCCAGCGTCGTCCCTCCCCTCAATGCCCGCCTGGCCGAGGCGGTGCGGCGCTACTTCCACTGCGAGCCGCTGATGGTCATGCCGGGCGTCAAGACCGGGCTCAAGATCCGTTACGAGGACCCCCGCGAGGTGGGTGCCGACCGGATCGTGGCGTCCCTGGCGGCGTTTCGGAAGTACGGCGGTCCGCTCATCATCATCGACTTCGGTACCGGGACGACCTACGATGCCGTGTCACGCGATGGCGAATACCTGGGTGGCGCGATCGCCCCCGGCGTCCAGATCTCGATCGACGCCCTGGTCCAGCACGGCGCCCGCCTCTTCCGGGTCGAGCTCAAGCCACCGCCGTCGGTCATCGGCCGCACCACCGGCGAAAGCCTCCAGGCTGGGATCATTTATGGCTTTGTGGCCCAGGTGGAGGGGATGGTGGCCCGCCTGCGGCGGGAGCTGGGCGACGAGGCTCGGGTGATCGCCACCGGTGGTATGGCCAGCGTGATTGCGCCGGAAACGACGATCATCGAGGAAGTGGACGACGGACTCATGCTCGATGGCTTGCGCCTGGTCTATGAACTCAATGCGCCGCGCGCACAGGTGGGCGACTGACCATGTTGGTCGGACCCTACCGGCTGCCGTCCCCGGTCTACGTGGCCCCCATGGCCGGGGTCACCGATGCCCCGTTCCGCCGGCTGGCTGCCGAGTTCGGAGCCGGGCTGGCCTGCACTGAGATGATCAGCAGCGAGGCGCTCGTGCGCCGCAACCCGGAGTCGTTCCGTTTGATGGACCTGCGCTGGGACCGGCGGCCGGTGTCCGTCCAGCTGATGGGCGGCAGCCCCGAGGTGATGGCCGAGGCCGCCCGGATGGCGGAGGCGCATGGCGCGGACATCGTGGATATCAACATGGGTTGCCCGGTGCCCAAAGTGGTCAAGACCTCCGGTGGCGCGTCACTCCTGCGCGAGCCCGATCGGGCTGCTCGAGTGGCCGCGGCGGTGGTCGCCGCCGTCCGGGTCCCGGTTACGACCAAGATCCGGCTGGGTTGGGACTTCGAGTCCCGCAACTACCTGCAGATGGCTCGCCTCCTGGAAGCCGCGGGAGTGTCGGCGCTGGCGGTGCATGGCCGTACCCGGAGTCAGGGCTACGATCCGTGGGCCGACTGGGAGGCCATCGGTCAGGTCAAGGCGGCCGTACGCATCCCGGTGGCCGGCAGCGGCGACCTGCGGCGCGATGTGGACGCCGCCGCGCGCCAGGAGCAGACCGCCGTGGATGCGGTCATGCTCGGTCGCGGAATCCTCGGCAACCTCTGGTTGATCCGGCAGACCGTGTACCACCTGCAGACCGGTGACCGTCTGCCCGATCTCTCGTGGGCGGAGCGGATCGCGCTGGTGCGCCGCCATTGTGACCTGGTGCTCGAGTACTACGGGCCGGAGCGGGGCTCCCGGCTGCTGCGAAAGTTCGTGGCTTGGGGATTGAAGGGGTTCAAAGGGGCACCCCGGCTGCGCGAGATGGTCAACACCCTGACCGGTCCGGAGCAGGTCGACGTGGTGCTCGACGAGGCCTTGCGGACCGACCCGGGCTTGCTGACCACGGCCGACGAGGAAGCGCCGGTCGCCGAGTCCTGCCAGGCTGTCGCCTAGCCCGGCCCAGCGAACTTTTCGGGTCGGACTCCGTCTTATGGGTGATGCGCTTTGCCCTGGCTACCCTGCTGACCAGCCTCCTCCTCTGCGGGTGCGGCGGCCAGGTCATTGGCGATCCGGGACCCAGCGCCGAACCGGGTCAGTTGACCCTGGTCGCCGCTCCCGACCGGCTCAGCCCGGGGGGCACGGTCCACGCCACGGTCACAGTGACCGGACCGACCGAATACGAAGCCGGGTGCGTGCAAACCGTGCGACTCTGGGTGCTGGACACCCAGCACCAGCGGGCTTGGACCGAGCCCGCCCCCGAGGTGACTTGCATGGCCCTCACGAACCAGCAGCTCGCGGCGGGCCAGACCGCCACCTTCCAGGTCGATTGGCCGGTGTCTGCCACTCTCCACCCCGGCCGCTATACAATTCACGGCCTCTTCCTGTTCACCCTGCCGATGGGAGCCGGCACCCGCGTCTCAGAGAACCTGCCGCCGGCCGAAGTAACTCTGCAGTAGCGGCGCTCCCTCTCCGGCCGGCACGCCGCCGGGAATCCCGTATAATACGGCGGCTTTTCCGCCACTTGACGAGGGGGTCGGGGCGGAGCTGGAGAGAACTATGGAGAACGAGAAGCCTGTCTTTCTGACCCAGGACGGCTACAACCGGCTGCAGGAGGAGCTGAACTTCCTGCGCAACAAGCGCCGCCCGGAAGTGGCGGAGCGCATCCGCCAGGCCAAGGAATTCGGCGACATCAACGAGAACGCCGAGTACGACGACGCCAAGAACGAGCAGGGATTCGTGGAGGGCCGCATCCTCCTGCTAGAGAAGCTGCTCCGCAACGCCACCATCATCGACGAGCACCACTCGGCCGGCGTGGTGGACGTGGGTTCCACGGTCAAGGTCCACGACGAGTATGGGGACGAGGCCTTCACCATCGTCGGCTCGACCGAGGCCGAGCCCAGCAAGGGGCGGATCTCGATGGAGTCCCCGGTGGGCAAGGCGCTGATCGGCAAGCGGGTGGGCGACGACGTCCAGGTGACCACCCCGAGTGGGGTCACCCGGATGCTGATCATTGAGGTCCGGTAGCGAGCCACAGTCAGGTGGCGAGCTCCGAGCCCGACCGGAGCACCGCGTGGCAGCACAGCACGCGCCCGACTCCCGCGCTCAGGAAGAGGCTAGGGTTGCGCGTATCTGCGTCGGTCGGGCGAGGCCTCGAATTTCGCGAGCCGCACCAAGGGGAGCGAAATTCCCGCCGGATGGCGACCTCCCTGCGATCCGAAGGTATGTAGATGGCGCTCGTCGGCAGATTGCCTCCCACCGCGGATGTCGTCATCGTCGGGGGCGGCGTCATCGGCTGTGCCACCGCCTACTTCGCCCGCCATGCGGGCCTGCGCACCCTGGTCATCGAGAAGCGGGCGGCGCTGGCGACCCTGACCACGCCGGTCGCCACCGGTGGGTTCCGCTTGCAGTTCGACAACCCGGAGGAGATCGAACTGGTACGCGAGAGCGTGGCGTTCTTCGAGCAACTGGCCCGCCGGCACGATATCGGACTGACCCATCAGGGCTACCTGTTCGTCAGTCGCACACCTGACGGCCAGCGCCAGCTGCAGACGATGGGCCGCCGGATGATGGGATGGGGCGTGGACGTCGAGCTGATGGATGGGGAGGAGGCCCAACGGCGCTTCGCGTACCTGGCCCCGAACGTGAACGCCGGGCGCTTTGGCCGCCAGGACGGCTGGCTCGATTCACGGCGGCTGGCCCTGGCCCTGGCCGCGGAAAGCGGTGCCGACTTCGCCCTCGAGGTCGCGGCCACGGGATTCCTCCGCCAGGGTGACCGGGTCACCGGGGTGCAGACCGCCGCCGGCAAGGTCAGCGCGCCCTGGACTGTGGTGGCCACCGGGCCGCTCTCCGGGCCGTTGCTGGCGACCGTCGGGCTGGACCCTGGCCTGACCACCGTTCGGCGCCACAAGCTCATCGTGCCGAACTTGCCACTGGTCCCCCAGGACGCCCCCATGACCATCGAGGTCGAGACCGGCGCCCACTGGCGTCCCGGGTTACGCGGTGCGTTCGGCCTCTGGACTGCGCCGGCGCCGGCCGAGCCGCCCGCCGAGGACGTGCCCACCAGCGCCGATTTCGCCTTCGGCCTGCTCAATCCGGAGAGCGATCATGCCCTGGCCCGGGTGACGCCATTCTGGCGAGAGGCATGGGCCTCGCCCCGGCTGCAATGGTGGCTGCAGGCTGGCCAGTACACCTACACGCCCGACCGCCGGCCGCTGCTGGGCCCGAGCAGCGTCGATGGACTGGCCATCAACACCGGATACAGCGGCCATGGCATTATGGGCAGCATTGGCGGCAGTCGGCGGGCGGTGGACGCAATCCTCGGACGGCTATCGCCGGACGCCAATCCATTTCGCCCAGACCGGCCGATGGTGCCGCGGGCATTCGATGTCCTCTAGCACCTAAGCCGGGAGCTACCGGTCGGCCGACGCAGATCGGGATGCGGGGGTGGCGAGCCGAAGGCGGCGACGAGCCCGCGAGCGCGCATATCCATCGATCTGTAAGCGAGCGCGCGCAGGAGCCAACGCCCGGATCGGCCGTCTCGCGCCCGAGATGCAAGGTCGATCCGGTAGATCCCGGCTAAACTTCCCCAGATGGCCGAAGCCCCGTCAGAGCAAGAGGTCAATCGCCGGCGAAAGGTCGACGCCCTTCGTGCTGCCGGCATCGAGCCCTACCAGAGTCGCTACGGGAAGACGCACACCTGCGCCGAGGCCCTAGCGCTCTTCGAAGACGTCGAGAAGCGGGAAGGACCGCAGGCGCGCACCGAGCCGGTGTCGGTGGCGGGCCGCCTGGTCTCCATCCGCGTCATGGGGAAAGCCACCTTCGCCCACATCCAGGATGGGACCGGCCGGCTGCAGCTGCACGTCAAGGTGGACGCGGTCGGCGAGGCGGCCTACCAGCGCTTCGTCGAGCTCGACCTGGGCGATTTCATTGGGGCCCGCGGCCCCCTCTTTCGCACCAAGCGGGGGGAGATCACCGGCGAGGTCCACGAGTTCGTGCTGCTGGCCAAGGCGCTGCGGCCGCTGCCCGAGAAATACCACGGCCTGAAGGATAAGGAGCTCCGCTATCGCCAGCGGTACCTCGATCTGGTAGCTAACCCGGAAGTCAAGGACATCTTCGTCACCCGGAGCCGGATCATCAGCGAGATCCGGAACTTCCTCGCCCAGCGCGATTTCGTGGAGGTGGAGACGCCGGTCCTGCAAGCCATCCCGGGTGGCGGCCTGGCCCGACCGTTCAAGACGTTCCACAACGCCCTGGACATGGAGCTTTACCTGCGCATCGCCCTGGAGCTGCACCTGAAGCGCCTGATCGTGGGTGGCTTCGAGCGCGTCTACGAGATTGGCCACGTCTTCCGCAATGAGGGGGTGGACCGCTGGCATACCCCGGAGTACACGATGCTCGAGGTCTACCAGGCGTATACGGACTGGGAGGGCATGCTGGAGCTGACCGAGAGCCTGGTCGCGCACCTGGCGCAGGTCACCGTCGGCGGGCCATCGTTCACTTACCAGGGCGAGCCGATCGACGCCAGCCGCCCCTTTCGACGGCTGGAGATGCTCGATGCCGTCAACCAGGCGGTGGGTGAGGACCTCGGCCGGGCCGACGTGGCTCGGCTACGGGACATCGCCCGCGCCCGCAAGATCGACGTCGACCCAGGTCTCGGCTGGGGTGGCCTGGTCAACGTCCTGTTCGAGGCGCTGGTCCAGCCTGGCCTGCTTCAGCCGACTTTCGTCCTCGGGCATCCGGTCGAAGTCTCGCCCCTGGCCCGCCGGCGGGCGGACGATCCGCGACTGACAGACCGCTTCGAGCTGTACATCGCCCGCACCGAGATCGCCAACGCCTTCTCCGAGATCAACGACCCGATCGACCAGCGCGGCCGATTCGAGGACCAGGCGCGGGCGCGTGCCCAGGGAGCCGACGAATCGCATCCGTTCGACGAGGACTTCCTGGTGGCGCTGGAGCATGGCTTTCCCCCAACCGGCGGGATGGGGCTGGGCATCGATCGGTTGACCGCCCTATTAACGGACCAGCATTCCAACCGGGACGTGATCCTCTTTCCTCACCTGCGGGCGAAGGATGCTGAGCCTTAGCTTTATCCGCGAAAACCCGGACCTCGTCCGGAAGGGGGCCCAGCTCAAGGGCGAGCCGGCGCCGGTTGACCGCATCCTGGAGCTCGACCGGAAACGGCGGGACATCGTGACCCAGGTCGAGCAGTTGAAGGCCGAGCAACGCCGCGGCTCGGCCGCCTCGCGCGGTGCCGACGAGGGAGCCAAAAACGAGCTGCGGGCGATGCGTGAGCGGATCAAGGAGCTGGAAGCGACGCTGGGGCCCATCGAGCAGGCTCTGAACCAGCTGCTGCTGGAAGTGCCGAACCCGCCCCATGAGTCAGTCCCGGTCGGCAAGGACGCCTCCGGCAACGTGACCGTGCGCGAATGGGGAGAGCGGAAAGCTCGACCGTTTACGGTCCGTCCGCATTACGAGGTCGCCGAGCGCCTCGGCATCATCGACTTCGAACGCGGCGTGAAGGTCGCCACCTCCCGTTTCTTCTTCCTCAAGGGCGCCGGGGCGCGACTGGAGCGGGCCCTGCTCAACTTCATGCTCGACCTGCACATCCGGGAACACGGCTACACGGAGATCTTTCCGCCCATGCTGGTCAATCGCGCCGCGATGATCGGCACCACCCAGCTCCCCAAGTTTGCCGACGACTCCTTCGTGATCGAGAAGCGCGATCTGTGGCTGATCCCGACCGCGGAGGTCCCGGTCACCAACATGTACCGCGACGAGGTGGTCGACCCGCAAGCCCTGCCCATCAAGCACGTCGCCTGGTCCACCAATTTCCGCAGCGAAGCCGGCGCCGCGGGCAAGGACACCCGCGGTTACGTCCGGGTGCACCAGTTCAACAAGGTGGAGCTGGTGAAGTGGAGCGAGCCCAGCCGGTCCATGGCCGAGCTGGAATCGCTGGTCGCCAACGCCGAAACGATCCTGCAGAAACTGGAAATCCCGTATCGGGTGTTGCTCATGTGCACCGGCGACATGGGCTTTGGCCAGTGGAAGAAATACGACCTGGAGGCCTGGAGCCCAGGCGAAAGCCGATTCCTTGAGGTCTCGTCGTGCTCCAACTATAGGGACTTCCAGGCGCGCCGCATGAACACGCGGTATCGGGGCAAGGACGGCAAGCTCGAGTTCGTCCACACGCTGAACGGCTCGGGTCTCGCGCTGCCCCGCACGGTCGTGGCCATCCTGGAGAACTACCAGAACGCCGACGGCAGCGTCACGGTACCTCTCCCGCTCCGCACCTACATGGGCGGCTTGGAGGTCATCAAGGAGTCTTCGTAGCTCAATCTCCCCCGTGCGGGGAATTATTTCAGTGTCCCTCCCCTTGCGGGGAACTATTAGATATCCCTCCCCTTGCGAGGAACTATTAGATATCCCTCCCCTTGCGGGGAGGGTAGGGTGGTGGTATTCCGAGCAATGCCGATGTGTTTGCGATTGGGTGGTTCAGGTGGGAGGACAAAGATTGGTTGTCATACCGCATTCGTATGATTGGAGCGCCGGAGGGATGGCCGAGTGGTCGATGGCGGTGGTCTTGAAAACCACTAAGGTGCAAGCCTTCGGGGGTTCGAATCCCTCTCCCTCCGCCAGAGCGTTTTTCGACGGCGCCTCTCGCGATAGGCTGAATACGAAAACCGGTCCAAGGGGCCGGTTTTCGGCGTTTTCTGGGCGCTGTCAAAAAAGGCGCCAGGCAGCCGAAAAGGAGAGGTGAAGGTGTCGGGAAGAAGTCCAAAACCACTGGGTTTTTCGCAAACCACTGGGGCGCCGAAATACGCCAAACGACTCAAGGGACCACTTGGGTTTTTGGCCATGGGCGGGCCCAAGGGGTTGCCAGGGCGGCCTCGTGCCGAGGTGGAGAGAATCCGATTGTCCGAGATCCTGCGGACGATCCAGCAACAGCTGGCCTTTTACGCCGCCTGGATCGAGAGCGAGTCTCCCGACGTGGCCGCCAGTTATCGTGCATTAGTTCAGGCAACCCGGAGGCTCGCCGGTAGCCAGATGCATGCCGCATGGGAGGCGGCCGCTCTCCACACCGACGCCGAGATGAACATTGCCGGCATTGACTACAGTGGCCTGGCCGACTTAGAAACGGCCTACCTCGCCTCGGTGAGGGACCACCTTACGCCTTGGTGGGCACGCCTCTGGGGGTCAGTAGAGAAGTCAGCCTAGCGTTGCACGGTGGGCGGGACGTTGGCCTTAAACTGCTTGAGCTGCTGTAGCACCGGAGGCCAGCCGGGAACGTCGGCGGCTATCACCATGCTTCCGGGCCGTCCCCAGAACTCTTTGACTTGGGCCACCATTTCATCGAACAGTCGGTGAAGGTCGTCCTGTTCTTGGAAGCGGCCGAGCAGTTTCCGAGAAATGAGGCGTGGAAGGGCAGGCCAATCCTCAGCTGTCAAAATGTGGGCGCCGTACTGATACAGGTCGAACGCGTCCGACACCTCGCCTCGCATCATGAAGGCGCGGACTTTCTCTGCCGCGCGCTCACGTCGGTGAACCACGGGAATCGAGGCGACTCCTTTTGGCAACTGAATGTCGCGCAGCTCGGGTACCTCCAATAGAGGGTCATCCCAGTTGATGCTCAGTGAGAGGCTAATTTTGCCGCGGCCCGAGAGGGAACGGCATTCTATGACGGGGAACACAAGGCTCGTAGGGTTTTCATTTACGATTCTTGGTACCCCTAAGATGATGCGTCGCGCGGCGGGGGTCGACAAGGCCTGCTCAACCCAACGCCGACGAATGGCCATCCCGCTGACAGCTGCACCGTCCAGATCCCGCGAAAGACGTGGGCTGTTGTCGACGAGCCGCATGATCGCGCCGCCTTTGTACGCAATGCCAGTCCTCATGCGCGGATCCTGCGTGAGGAGTGCTGCTATTTGCCCAAGGATCGTGGCTCGTTCGAAATCATCGACCGGAACCCTCACCTGCTGAGCAGCCTGCACCACAGCCGTTCGAAAAGTTGGCGCAGCCGGTACGGCCTTGCGCTTTCTCATTCACGAGCTGCCGTAAGAATCCGCTTGCGCGATGTTGGCAATACAAGCCGCCACTGGGAGTCACGCACTTGCCGGCCATTGCCCTCTGTCCATCGGTGCGAGCGGCGTGCGAGAGTTGCCAGAACCGGGTCGACATCGCCAGTGGCAAGCTCCAATAGCAATCCGAGCCGACGGGCGAGGGTCACTGATCCAAGCTCGACGGCGCGTTGTCGAAGCTGCGCAACGGTCACCCTGCGCGTGCTGAGACCAACTCTCAAAACATGGAGGAGCTCAGGTAGGGCTGCGCCGAAACGAGGCGCCTCCAGTGTGTCGGAGAGCGCCTGCGCAGGTGTGGCCACACGGATTTGCACGCCATCGACGGCCATCTTCTTGGTCTTGGCGCGACGAAGCCGCCTGGGCCAAACCGCAAATTGCAGGGTAAACGGCCCGTACCGAACGTCCCCTTGGAACTTGTCGGTTACAACGGCCCATACAGAGGCATCCTGATCGGTCAATCCGTGCAGGGTTAGGGCACCGTAGAAGCTCACGTATCCTGACGGGGCGAGAAGCGCAGCCACAACGGCTACGGGCAGCATCCGGCCGGCTTTGTCTGGCACCAGGTACAACCCACGGCGTAGCCGGGCGATTCGATTCTCCCGGACGAGTTGTTTGAGCATCCAGGCAGGAAGTTGCGGCTTCTCCACAAGCGGGCCGTGTTCGATAAGCCAGGCCATAGCCTGCTCAATCTGAGGCCGTTTTATCAATCCCACTTTTTCTAGGTTATTGACAGACATGACCATATCCTAGATAATTGGGGACGCCAAGTCAAGAGTGCCGTCGGCTGCGAAGCAGACCCAGGCTTGATGAGTTCGCCAAGGCCAGGTATTAGTGTCAAGCGAGCCAAGAATGAAGGTTTTCATAAGCTCGGTTATCTCGGGATTTGAGGCGTACAGGGAAGCCGCGGCCCACTCTGCGCGCCTGCTGGGGCGCGAGGTCCTGCGCGCCGAGGACTTTGGTGCGTCGCCGGATTCTCCTCAGCGGGCATGCCTCGCAGCCGTAAGAGCCGCTTACACTGTGCTGCTGCTTTTGGGTGGGCGTTACGGCGATCCACAGGCGTCCGGGCTGTCTCCGACTCACGAGGAGTATCGAGAAGCGCGCGAAAGAGGCTTAGTGCTCGCGTTCGTTCAGTCCGACG